>PPYE01257016.1_pt1 | contig 19548 bp, 20 predicted proteins | sample 1559881 | NCBI WGS metagenome assembly PPYE01 (sample SAMN08240022, study PRJNA423297) | Human gut metagenome, whole genome shotgun sequencing project. | reverse complement strand
TCCGGCTGCGGCAAGACCACCGTGACAAGGCTTGTCAACGGGCTTGCGCCGTCCTACTATCCCGGAGCCTTCAGCGGAAGCGTGAGGATAGACGGCAAGGACATATCAAGGCTTTCCACCTGGGAGATCGGGCGTTTGGTGGGAAGCGTTTTTCAGGACCCCAAAAGCCAGTTCTTTTCCTCTGAGCTTGCCGGAGAGGTGGCCTTTCCCTGCGAGAATTATGGCCTGCCCGCCCGGGAGATACGGGAAAGGACGGACGCCGCCATAGAGGCGTTGCAGCTGTCCCGTTTGAAGGACAGGGCAGTTGACGCCCTCTCAAGCGGAGAAAAGCAGCGGGCGGCCATTGCGTCCGTATATGCCATGAAGCCAAAGGTCTTTGTGTGCGACGAGCCGACGGCCAGCCTCGATGCTGCCGGGACGAGGCAGCTTGCGCAGACCCTACGGCAGCTGAAGGAGCAGGGCTTTACCCTGCTCCTTGCGGAGCATCGGATCGACTGGCTGATGGGGATCGCAGACCGGTTTTTATATCTGCGGGATGGCAGAATAGCGGCCGAGTATACACCGGAGGATTTGCTCCTTCTGCCGGAAGCAGATATCTTGGGCATGGGTCTGCGCTCTCTGCACGAGGGAAAGAGCCTTCCCGCTCCCTCCGTATTGGACGAAAGCCCTGCCGTCTTGAAGACAGCAGGGCTCTCGAGAAGAATACGTAAAGAAGCCATTTTCGATAATGTTTCCCTATCCTTTCCGGAAGGCAAGGTGACCGCCATAACGGGGCAAAACGGCGCGGGGAAAACCACCCTTGCGCAGATCCTCTGCGGGCTGGCGAAGCAGACAAGGGGACATATCCTGATAGACGGGAAAAAAGCAAGAGCGGCAGTCCGGCGCAGGGATATCTATTACTGCGGCAACGACACGTCAACGCAGTTTTTTACGGCAAGCGTGGCGGAGGAGCTGCTGCTGAATACCAGACAGACGGAAGAAATCAAGAGCAAAGCAAGGAACCTGCTCAAAGAGTTTGGGCTTTATGAGTACAGGGACGCGCACCCGTCCGCCCTGTCCGGCGGGCAGAAGCAGCGGCTTGCCATTGCTTGCGCCGTCTTTTCCGGCCGCAGGATACTGATTCTTGATGAGCCCACCAGCGGCCTTGACGGGCAGAATATGCGTCTGATCGCAGAAAGGCTGAAAAGCGAAGCGCAGCATGGCAGAACCATTCTCGTGATCACCCACGACAGGGAGCTGATCGAGAGCTGCTGCGATAACATTGTGAAGGTTGAAAAACGATCATCATGAAACCGCCGAGGACTGTTATGGAACATCCACACTGGAAGAATCGTTTTCTGCCCCTGCCGGCAGTTCTACCGCGATGGTCGTGCCCTTGTCCGAGCTTTCCTCCACCCAAACGGAGCCGCCGTGGAGATTGGCGATCTCCCACACCAGCGAAAGCCCCAGTCCCGCGCCGCCGTACTCGCGGCTGCGGGACTTGTCTACCCGGAAGAAGGGCTGAAAAATGCTCCGCTGATATTCCTCCGGAATGCCACGGCCAGTGTCAGAAACGCGAATGCTGCACTTTTCCTGCCCTTGCGCAAGCTCGACCCGCACCGAGCCGCCGGGGTGGTTGTATTTGACGGCGTTCTCTGTCAGGTTGAAGAGCAGACGGTAGATCAGCGCATCGCTGCCAGTCATGATGCCGTCGCCATCCGCCTCCAGCATGATGCCGCGCTTTTCCACCAGTGGTGCGAGATCCGTAAAGATTTCCTCAATCATAGGAGCAAGCTGGATTCGCTCATTCCGTGCCACCTGCTGCAAATTGCTCATTTCCAACAGTGTCTTGGTCATCTGCGTCAGCCTCTCAGTCTGCTCCCGCAGGAGAGCAAGAAACTCCGCAGTCTCCGGTAGCACGTCAGAGTGCTCTGAGGAAAACAGTTCCAACTGCGCCTGCATCAGTGCCAGCGGCGTGCGCAGCTCATGGGCAGCATTGCCGGTGAACTGCCGCTGGGCGGCAAAGGCATTGTTCAGCCGCTCCAGCATCTGGTTGAACGAGCGGCTTAGCTGCCGGAATTCCGAAATAACATCTTCGTCGATCCTCATATCGGCAAGATTGTTCAACTGCACCTGCTCCACCTGCGAGGCAAAGCTTCGCAGGGGCTTGAGAGCGCGGCCGCTGACAAAATAGGCCAGGATACCGCTGAGTAGCGTTACCGCCGCCGTGATGTACCAGTTGGTGGTGCGGAAGCGCCCCTGCGCCCCATCGACGACGATGGTCAACTCCTCGTTGGGCGCTATGAGCTGCGGGTCAAAGCTCGCCGCTCCGCCCTCATTCAGGATCACCGTGCCGCCGCCCTGTAAGCTGTCCGCAATGGTGTCCATATAGTACATACCGGAGGAGCACAGCAGCAAATTCATGGCCACGCAGGTGGTGCCGATGAGCAGGACGGACATCAGGGTGATGCGCCACTGTAAGGAAAGACGCTTCATGCTTCCTCACCTCCCATTAGATAGCCCTCGCCGATGCGGTTGCGGATGGGGTCGTAGCCCAACGCGGTGCGCAACTTTTTGCGCAGGGCGGAGATGTGGACGCGAATGGAATTGCTGAAGCTGTCCACGCTGTTGTCCCAAACGTGCTCCATCAGTTCCTCCTGACTCACTGGCCGCCCCTGATGCACCATCAGGTACTCCAATATTCCCGCTTCCTTGCGGGTCAGAGTCAGGGACTGTCCGCTAACGGTGGCAGTGCGGGAGCGGGTGTCAAAGGTCAGACCGCCACAGGTCAGCAGCACGTCCTGCTGGGTGAATTGCCGCAATGTCAGGCTGCGGATACGGGCCTCCAACTCGGCCAAGTGAAAGGGCTTCGCCAGATAGTCGTTGGCCCCGGCGTCCAGCCCCTGCACCTTGTCCTCCACCTCGCTGCGGGCAGAGAGGATCAGCACCCGCGTCTCCCGGTCGGTCTGCCGCAGGGCGCACAGCACCGTCATGCCGTCCTTTTTCGGCAGATTCAGATCAAGAAGTACCAGATCGTAGCGCTCCACGCCCAGCAACTCCAGAGCCTTCTCCCCGTCGTAGCAGTAGTCCACGCTGTAGGCCAGCCGCCGCAGGCTGCGGACGATCGTCTCGCACAGGGCACGTTCATCTTCAATTACTAAAAGGTGCATGAGAGCCCTCCTTTTTATTTCTCCGTTTTGTGCTGCTTTCATTATAGCAAAAACAGATAAGGTTTGCGTTAAGTTTTTATTCTTAACAGAGACTTTAACTCTCCCACGCTATGATAGGGACAGAAAATCGGAAAGGATGATGAAAAATGAGCTGCGGGAAAAAGGCCGCGGCGCAGATCGCGCTGCTGATGGCTGGAATCGCCATGCTGTGCTTCGGCGTATGGCGGGGCGAGGCGGCGACGGTGCTGAGCAAAGCAATCAAATTATGTCTGGAGTGTGTGGGCATTGGGTAAGAAGTTTTCAGGCGTTTCACAGACCATGTCCCGCTTCCGGGGCTGGATTCAGGCAGGGGCGACGCTGCTGACCAACCTGCATCTGCCGAATTTTCTCAAAGGAGGACTGTATCAGGGCGCTGGGAAAACCGTCTGCGTGCCGGGACTGAACTGCTACTCCTGTCCGGCGGCCTCCGGAGCCTGTCCCATTGGGGCGTTTCAGGCGGTGGTGGGGTCATCGAAGTTCAGCTTTTCCTATTATATCACAGGCTTTCTCATCCTGCTGGGCGTGCTGCTGGGGCGCTTTATCTGCGGCTTCCTCTGTCCCTTCGGCTGGTTTCAGGAGCTGCTGCATAAGATCCCGACAAAGAAGCTCTCCACAAAGAAGCTCAAGCCCCTGACATACCTCAAGTACGCTGTTCTGCTGGTGATGGTTTTCCTGCTGCCGGCATTCCTTGTGAACGATGTTGGCATGGGAGACCCCTTCTTCTGCAAATACCTATGCCCCCAAGGCGTGCTGGAGGGAGCCATCCCGCTGTCCCTTGCTAATTCCGGCATCCGGGCGGCGCTGGGTAAGCTGTTTACATGGAAGTTCAGCATCCTGCTGTCGGTGATCGTGCTGAGCGTGGTGTTCTACCGGCCGTTTTGCAAATGGCTGTGCCCGCTGGGCGCGTTCTACGCGCTGTTCAACAGGGTGTCCCTCTTCCAGATGAAGGTGGACAAGAGTAAGTGCGTCTCCTGCGGGAAATGTGCCAAAGCCTGCAAAATGGACGTGGATGTGACGAAAACGCCCAACCATACCGAGTGCATCCGCTGCGGAATGTGTATTCACGCCTGTCCGACGAACGCTGTGTGCTTCCGCTACGGCTTCGGAGATGGCAAAGAGAAAGAAAACGCAGTGGCAACGCTGCGAGAAAAAAACAACAAAGATTAAGGAGAAACGAATATGAACGCGAAGAAGATTCTGGCTCTGCTGCTGGGCGCGATGCTGCTGCTCTCTCTTGCAGCCTGCGGCGCAAAGGACGATAACAAGACAGCGGAAATGAACGGAAATGACACTGAGATGGCCGGCGAAGCGAAAAACGCCGAGGAAGCGCTCACCATGCACAAGGAGTTGCTGGAGCGGGAAAACGCGATCCTGTCGGAAAATACCGAGCTCTGGGAGAAGGTGTTTATGGCGGCCGATAAGGGCATGACCATGCAGGAGGACGGCAAGAATTACGGCGATTTCCTGCTGGGCACCATTGAGGGAGCCAAAGATCAGTTCAACGACAAGGAGTACGAGTGGCTGAAGGAGTCCACCACAGAAATCAGCAATATTGAAAATAAGCTGACTGCACTAGAGGAAAAGTATCCAGAGATCATGCAGAAATCCATGGACGGCGATATGAGCATGCCCGCGGGCAGCGACACGAGCAACCCTCCCGACGACGGCAGTATGCAGAAGTTCCCTGCCTTTGAGGGTAAAGACCTGGACGGCAACACGGTGAAGAGCGACGAACTGTTCTCCGCTAACGCCGTCACCGTGGTGAATTTCTGGTTCACCACCTGCAACCCCTGCGTGGGCGAGCTTTCCGAGCTGGACGCGCTGAACAAGGAACTGGCGGAGAAGGGCGGCTCCCTCATCGGCGTCAACACCTTCACACTGGACGGCGACGAAACAGCAATTTCGGAGGCGAAGGACGTGCTGGCCAAGAAGGGCGCCACCTATCAGAATGTATATTTTGACTCCGATGGTGAGGCGGGAAAGTTTACCACCAACATCTTTGCCTATCCCACCACCTATGTGGTCGACCGCAGCGGCAACATCGTGGGTGAGCCCATCGTCGGCGCTGTCACCGGCAAGACGCAGGCAGAGGCGCTGCAAGCCCAAATCGACAAGGCGCTTGCCGCCGATATGGGCTGACCCGAGATTTAAAAAGTGCCTATGATGAAGAAAAAGCGTTGTAAGCCGGCAGATATTCTGCGCGCCATTTCGCTACCTCTGGTAGGCACTGCCGGAGCATGGCTGTACCGCCGCTATGCAGGCTGCGCCGCCGATACCTGCGCCATTACCTCGGGTCCGCGGCTCTTTGCAGGCATTGGATGCATCCTTGGATCGCTGCTGTATACTGTCCTGAGACCCGACCGCAGTGAAGAACAGGACAAGGAAGGGGCGGAGTGAGCCCTGATTCCCATGAAGGAGGAAACGCGATGTATCGAAGCGTATTGGCACTGCTTTTCGCCTCGGTGCTGCTGCTCAGCGGCTGCGCTGTCGGGCAGCAGACTGTGCCGAAAGAAAAGAGCGGACAGGAAACAAACATGGACGGACTGGCTTTTGACCGGTCCGACGAGGAGATCACCTATATGGATACCACAGACAATGTCATCTATCTGGCGGGCGGCTGCTTCTGGGGCATGGAACAGCTGATGCAGTCCATCCCCGGCGTCATCGACGCCGAAAGCGGCTATGCCAACGGCACCTGTGAGGCGGATGCCGATTACAAGACCGTCTGCAAGGGAGAGACCGGTTTTCGGGAGACTGTGCGGGTGGAGTATGACCCTGAGCAGGTAAGCCTCGATGCTCTGCTGTTGGCCTACTTCTATGTCATCGACCCCACGGTACAAAACCGGCAGGGCAACGACCGGGGCAGCCAGTACCAGACCGGCGTGTACTACACCAACGAAAGCGCCAGAGAGACGGTGAAGCGCATCGCGGAGATCGAGCGGAACCGCAGTAAAAAATTTTTCGTGGAGATCGGCCCACTGAAAAACTACTACCCCGCTGAGGAGTATCATCAGAACTATCTTGAAAAGAACCCAGACGGCTATTGCCACATTCCATGGGCAGAGATAGAACTCTTCTCCAAACTGCGCATTGACCCGGGCGACTATCAGAAACCCGCGGCGGAGTCCATTCGTGACAAGCTGACGGAGGAGCAGTACCGCGTCACGCAGGAGAACGGCACGGAGCGTGCCTTCACAGGCGAGTTCTGGGATAAATTTGAAAAGGGTATCTATGTGGATGTCGTCACCGGCGAGCCGCTTTTTTCCTCCACGGATAAGTACGAGAGTGCCTGTGGCTGGCCATCCTTCACCAAACCTATCGAAGGCCCCGCCGTGGTGGAAAAAGAGGATTTGAGCCACGGGATGCGCCGCACGGAGGTGCGCAGCCGCGCTGGTGACTCCCACCTCGGTCATGTGTTTACCGAAGACCCGGAGTCGCCGAACGGCGTGCGTTACTGCATAAACAGCGCAGCTCTGCGCTTTGTCCCCTATGGAAAAATGGAAGCCGAGGGCTACGGATACCTCCTGTACCTGTTTAAGAATTGAGACGTTGCTGAGCCATGCTGAGATAGATGATGCCATGCAACAAATGATTGCCTGATGGCCGCCCTTTGTGCTCCAAACGGAAGTAATTATGCAGAAGACCTGTGTAAAGCGGTATCGGAGCATAGCAGCAAATCGGACTGCCACTGTGCAGTCTGATTTGCTATGAATGGAATCCCTTGGTACCCTTAATAAGTTGGCTTCAAAAAAGGAGAAGTACCATGTATCTTTTTCAAATAAGCAACTACGATGATCCCGCTGTGGAAAGAGAAACTGCAGAACTGCTGCACAAGCGTTTGAAAGCTGAGAGCCGGCGGCGCTGCCCGGCCATGTGGAATGCGATAGACCGCATCAGAACTCACGCTGCGAAAGGCCCGGCGCGGGAAAAGCGGACGGTGCGCTACCGCGTTTATGGCGTGTTCCTGCTGGCTCTGGGCCTTTTGACGTTGATCATTGGCTTGATGCCGCCAAGAACCACCGATGTGATCATTGTGGGCGGAGCCGTGATTATTGCAGGCCTGCTGGAATTTGCCCTTGCTCGTGGAAGAACGTCGCCGCGCATACCGGCGTCCTGCAAAAAGGAGGCGCGGAAAGTGCTGGAGCTGCAGCGCACCGTTGATTGGGAAAAGCTTAAAACCACTATCCGTTTCGAGGACGCCGGTATAACGATCTGCGCGGAGGAGAACGAAGAACATCTTCCGTACACACGAATAAAGAGCGCCTTTGAATCATTGCATTTGTGGCTTGTAGTCTGTGACGATGAACACGCCCTGCTGCTCCAGAAAAAGGACCTGATATTGGGGGAGACAGATAAATTCTTCTCTTACATCACCTCAAGAACGAATGGAGACGTAGTGGGCTGAGATATCTAATAACCTTATAGCTTATTAGATCTTTTCGTTGAAAAAGTGCAATAGCGTTGAACAAAAATCAACAATTTGTTTGTGGATGAGTGTTGCCATTTTGCTGCGTATTCGATATAATCGCTTTATATCAGAGATAAATACAAAACTGCAAGGAGAAAGCACTATGAATAAGACCGAATTGATCACCGTCATGGCTGAGACCAGCGGCCTTTCTAAGAAGGACTGTGATGCTGCTCTGGCTGCGTTCATCGCCACAATTGAGACTGCTTTGAAGTCTGGCGATAAGGTGCAGTTGGTTGGCTTTGGTTCTTTTGAGGTCAGAGAGCGTGCCGCCCGCACTGGCCGCAATCCCCGCACCAAAGAGCCTGTGGAGATTCCTGCATCTAAGGCTCCTGCGTTCAAGGCAGGTCAGGCCTTTAAGGAAGCAATCCAGTAATTACAAAAGCAGAGCTTGAGCGAAAAGTCAAGTTGCCAGAGTAGTGCCGGAGCGCATACCAAATTCGGTATGCGCTCTGGCACTGTTTTACACTTCATCAATGTTTTGCTTTTCCTGATAGCTATATCGCTTTTGCACGATATAGATCGCCAAAGTTTTTTTAGTAGTTTTTTAATTTGCAAAATGAATTGTGATTGGGCAAATCTCCGCCGTTGTTCCTACATGCATATCGGGGCCGAACAACCCAACGCCGGAGGTGACGATATGATCTTCTTGCCATTGCAACATAACTGAAAGGCTGTTTTTTATGAAGGCGCATGATGACATGGTCTTGCTCGATATGAAGCAAATAGAAACGATATTGCAGAGGAATATCAAGTATATACTAACATGACAACTAAGTGGTGAAATTTCCAATGGATCGTCCGGTCAAGATCGTGATGCTTGGCGCGGGAGGAATCGGCGGCTATGTCGCACCCTACCTCTTTCGCCTGCTGCACATGCTTGATAGACCGGCACGCTTCGTCATCTGCGACGGGGACATTGTGGAACTGAAAAACCTTGACCGGCAGAATTTTGTTCAGGCGGATCTCGGTGAAAACAAAGCCCGTATTCTGGCGGAACGCTAGGGTTGTAGCCTTTTGCTTCTTCCTTATTTGGCTTGATCCTTTCATTAAGAGCTGGAAATGGGACAAAGAAGACAAGGAGAAGGAGAGAAAGAAGCAAGAGGAACAAGATAGATTGCGAAAACTGAAATGAATCCGAATACGATCTGTTGCTTTTACAGCGGTAACAGAATGTCGGCAGCCAATCTGGTGGTTGCCGACATTTTTCCGAGGTTATTTACTGTTTGCCTCGTAGCGAAGCGGCGATGCCACCTTGGATAAAGGCGGCATCGCTGCTTCTTTAAGGAAACGGTTAATTTGTGTTTGCTTCTTCGCCTTTCTTGCTTTGGCGTCGGCGGCCGGAAGGCGTCGATTCCTCCACCTCAATGGTGCCGGTGCCTCCGTGCGCTGACTCGAGGGCCAGCGTCTGCCCCGGCAGTAGCAGCACCGTTGCGGTCACCGTCACGCGGTCACGCGACATTTTTGGAAAAAAAGTGTCAGTTTCATTGCTGCCATCTTCGGATACCTGCGGCGGGATACACTGCGGCAGCGGTTCAGAGACACAAAGACGATGCATATAGGCATACAGGCGCTCCAGACCCTCTGGTGAAGAAAACGACGTATAGTTGTCGTCGGTTGTGTTGCCGGTCAGGCTCTTACCGCACAGATAGTTGGCTGTGCCAGGCTCCATAGCTCCGAGACCACACATATAGTGTACCATATATCTATAGGTGCTGCCAAGCAGTTCATTCGGCCGAAGAATCTTGCCAGGTTCCTTGCGAGAATAATACTCCGCCGAGAGCTCGATGGACTTCAAAATTCTGACGATGTATCTGGTGATCTCACTGGCCGGAAATATAACGCCATTTTGCCGCACCGCGACCTTCTGTCCGCGTAACGCGGATTTTGATGCCCCATCCTCCAATAGACTCTGATAGCGAGCACGAAGGATGCGTGCGCCCATGGGAAAAATGGGGCGGTCAAGCTTATGCGTGCTGCCGCTGCGTTCATCGTCGCGCAGCCGGACAATGACCTTATCCGGCTCACAGTCATCAAAAATGATGTCACCCCAGGTCAGGGTTCGAATCTGATTGGTATTCAGGCCACCGAACAGATGCAAAGCCATGGCGCACGCCTTTGCAGTCTGTCTAACACCATCTATGAGCTTGTGGTAGATCTTTTGGACATCGGCCTCATCGAGGACCTCCGGTGTTTCCGATGCCGTTGCTTTTTCATCCGGCGATCTCGTCCTCCGCGTCAATGGCGGGAACGGATTGGTTCCGGTGCAGTATTTGTTTTTTATGCACCAATCCCAAAAGTTGCAAAGAAGTTTGTGATTTCGCTCCGATAGTTTCCATGATGGAAGGAGCCGACGGATTTCCACGGATTCAATTTCACACATAGGCTTCTGCGGCAATTGTGCGAAGAACTCTTTGATGATAGCCGCTTTCCGGTGGTACTTGGGGCATGCACGCTCCGCCTTTTCAGCCTTGGCGGAGAGCGAGTCCTCATAGCGCGCGGCAAAGCGCTCGGCCGCAATAGCGGGCGTAGTCGTTTCCGGACGGAAAACGACGTTTTTTTCAACAGCGCGGCTCAGAGCAACGGCGTTGTCGGCATACAGCTTCTCGGCTGCCTTTGCAATGGCATTCAACAGCCTGTTCAAGTCCACTTCGTTGGACCAGAAGCTTCGGACGACCACATTTCCTTTGCTGTCCGTGACGACCTTTCCCGTCAAGGGCGAGATAGCGGTGATTTCAGCGCGGTAAGCGTACCGCGCGCCGTGGGGCTGTTCACGCAGCGTTCCCTTAAATTTGACACCGTGCAACGTATAACGGATATCGTAGGACTTGAGTCCTTCCTTGTCCAGCTGGTGCGGGTAATAGTTACCCTTACCGGGATCCCATTGGTTCACAACAGTCTTTTTCATGATGATTTGGCCTCCTGCATTTGATTGCCGATGATTGGCCGGTTCTGTCGCTGCTCAACGTCATCTGGTCTAGAAGTGACAACCGTCTTCCGCGTTGCCCCGCAAGGGACGGTGAGTTGCACAGCGTCCGCTTCCAGAGCACTGAAAGACAGAGTAACAAGCATCGGCGTATCGCTGTTATTACTGTATTTTACGGCCCTATATGTGGGGATTTGCTTGCGAACGTCTACTTCGAGCGGAATAGGGGAATATTCAGGGTTCCGCGTTTTATTTGGACTGTAGACATAGCGCTCCACCTTGGTTGCCAGCTTTTCCTGCTCAGCTGTCAGCTTCAGGTTTGGACGCCTTGACTTCGGGACGGTTACCTTATGCCCCAACTGCTGATCGATCTCAAGCGATGTGTACCCGCAGATATTGCGGGCGCGGCTTGCCCAATCGCGGCGGAGGATGTAGGCACTAAAATCTTCCATAAGCTTGCCGTCCTTGTCAAAATACACATCGCCTTCAAAGCATTTGCGTGCATCTGCCAGAAAAGCTTCACTCAGCCCGCATTCATACAGTCGCGCGAGCACCCAGGCGGACAGATTCTGCGCCAGACACACTGGGGCAGTTTCATCTTTTTCCCAGTCGGGGTCATTTTTTTGAATCTCATCAGTGCATTGGCGGAGGATATTGCTCGCCCAGCAACCTATGATAACGCCGCGATAGCTGCTGTCGCGCTTCAGTATTTTATCGATCTTCCCGCCCTTTACCTGCGCGTGAACCTTTACAATCGCATAGGTTGTGTTGTGTTCGATTTTTTCGGGGCGGGTCCCCGCTGCCTCTGCTGTACGCAGTCCACCACACAGCATCAGCGTTAGTGCGTAACAAAAACGCGGCTCATGCGCCCAATGCGCGTCAACATAACGGCACAGCTTCTGGCGGACCGATTCTGGGAGGGATTTTTCCTGCTCTTTTCGGGCACCCATCCCTTTACGGGAGGTCGGCGTGAGGTGTAGCTCCGGCAAACCCAAATCGGGATAGACTCCCCGTATGAACTGGTAGATCACGTCTGCGGCCGCTAGGTCTGTATAGGTGCTGACCTCCAAATCTGATTGTCTACCATTGCTGCGGGAATGCTGAGCCTTTTTCGTCTTTAGTGCTGCAACGACGCCATCCAAATCGCACGGCAAGAAGGCCTTTTCGTCGGTTATGTACGGCTGGAGAAGCGGCACAATCTGGGATCCGAAGATAGAAAGGTAGCCTCCTTGGGTGCGCAGGTTCCAGCCACGGTTGCCGTTTTTGGGGTTAATTATGATCCCGCTATTGCGGATGCGGCGGACGCCCTCCAACAGAGGGTTATCGGCAACGGCGGTTGGAGCATTTTTTTGAGGACTGCTCCTCGTGGAGAGCTTTCGGGTATCGTGCTCAAAATCGTTGGAGATTTGGCGGATAGCAGTTGGGATGTCCTCCTCATAGTGTACTGTACGCTGCTTGGGCGCAACGGCAGCTACTGGTTTGCCGTTGTGGCAGAGCGTGCCGATGCACACAATGTCAGTACCGTTTGGCCGTTGGATTTCTTTCAGACGCATGGAGATATCGTAGTTTGGGGATGCGAGCGGGGTAGATACGGTTGACTTGTTGGCTTCCATTTGGACCTCCTTCGGGCGGCGGAGGCGCAAAAAAATGGCCTCCATGGTTATCCATGGAGGTCGTCATACCCGATATTCTATTGCGAAAAGGGCGCACTGACCCCCATACTAATGGGGGCCAGCGAGCGCCTCGTTACCTTATCTACAACCGTTATGGTGTAGCAGCGCGATGCGAGGACAACTTACCCGTTGGCTCGGAGACTTTTCCGCGAGGCGTTACCAGCGCGGCGAAAAGGAGATAGCAACGGCTTTGCTTTTCCGTAGACTACAGAGCATGATTTTATATGCTCTACTATATTATACTCTATATGCGTATTCTATGTCAAGGCGATTCTGATAAAGGACAGAAAGTCTTTATATATGGCCTGCTAAGCGGCCTCTAATTTTTGCCGGCGTTCTTTGTTTGCCTGTCGCGCTCCATGGCCTCAGCAATGGCGCGCTTTGCAAAGGCGGCGCCGCTCTCGCCCATTGACTCAGCGTGGAGCTTTATTTCCTCGTAGTAATCTGGCTCAAGTCGAATCCGCATTTCAGCAAATTTGGAAAGGTATTTGGCGTTGGCTTTTTTTTGTGCTTCAGACAAGGGCTTCTTGATTGACATTCCTTTTGCACCAACCTTTCCAACAGTGTAGTGTTTGATTTCTTCCTTGCGCAGTCCATGACGCTGCAAATTTGTAGCAGTAAGAACAGCGAAACGAAAGAATAATCCCGTATCAAGAATTTGCTGAGAGCACGCTTGACACATGGGAACATATACGATATAATATACTCAAGTTAAAAAGTAGCAGCACGTGAGAGTTCGCACCTCCCACGTGCCTGCACAGGTGTTACGGGCACCGGCACAGTAGTAAGACTACGCTACGGGAGTATTATACCTATTTCTGAGCCATTGTGCAAGCCCCCTTTTTGGGCGCTGGTAGAATGAAATCTCCTTATGAAAGTAGTTAAGCGCTATGTGGGTACCGACCTGCATAGCGCTTTTTGACTGCATTTTATAAGGAGGTTTCTATTATGAACGAAACCAAGCAGCTCAACCACGATTATCTCACTATCGCAGACATCAAGAATTATCTGAACATCAGTCAGGCAGCTGCTTACGAGCTGTCGCACCGGACAGACTTTCCGGTATGCCGTTTTGGCGGTTGCATTCGGATTCCAAGAGACGCTTTCCTCGCGTGGGTCGATCAGCGTACGACCATTCCCAAGGATATCCGTCTGCAGATGCGGACGGCGTAAAGGGGGGAGAAGGATGATAAAAAGGAGCAATGGTGATGGCAGTATCAGTCGCCTGCCAAATGGCAAATGGCGTGGACAAGTTATGGATGGATACAAGCCGAATGGCAAACGCAACATTGTGAGCTTTACGGCTCCGACCAAGGGTGAGGTTCAGCAGCTTATGCGTCGGCGCCTTGAGGGTATCGACCTCGAAGAAGATGTTGAATGCACCATGCCGACTTTTTCGGAGTGGGCAGACCGTTGGTACAAGGATTACAATGGTCAGGTACAGCCTTCGACCTATTCTGGCTATCAGTATACGCTCAAGATCCTCAAGGCTGGCTTTGGGACCACACCCATTGACCAAATTAAGGCAATGCACATCAGTGATTTCCTTGATAGCCTCAAAAAGACTGGCAGTTCAGAATCAAAGGTCCACAAGTGCCGCACAATGCTCATCCAAATTTTTGATGCGGCGGCTGCAAACGATCTTATCGAAAAGAACCCAGGTCGTCTGGCGAAAGCGACGCGTTGTCCTTTCGTTCAAGAAGAGAGCAGCAAGGATGCATTTACGAGCGAAGAGATTTCTCTTCTGATGACAAGACTTCCGGACAACCTGCTCGGCAACAGCATTCGGATCATGCTCGGAACCGGCATTCGCGTACAGGAGCTGCTGGCGCTTAAACCCTCTGACATTGCCGCAGACGGTTCAGCTATCCACATCGATAAAGCAATCAAGATGGTCGATGGACACCCAATGTTAGGCCCTCCGAAAAGCAAGCGGAGCAAGCGTATTATTCCTGTGCCAGAAATTTACCGACTCTATGCGAAAGCTATCCGTGAAGAAGGCGGTCAAGCGTTCATCTGGACTTCCACGAGGGACAGTCTACTCTACAGCGTGGGGACATTTCGAAACCTGTTTTACAAGGAACTCAAAAAAATCCAGGGCGTGCGCAAGCTCTCGCCGCATTGCTGCCGCCACACCTATGTGACGGTGCTGCAGGCAAACGGTGTTCCCATGGAAACCATTGCGGCGCTCACTGGACACTCTGATATCAAAACGACCGAGGGCTACCTGCATCAGTCTGCGGATACGCTCGCAAAAGCGGTCAAAGTGCTCAACGGTAAGGCAGCCTCCTGAGCCGCCGGAAAGGAAACAGTATGGATAAGAAGATTATCGTTCACACTATGGAACTCTGGCTCGCAAATCTGCCGGTCATACCCGGCTATGTCCAGCACGGCACCCGTCCCGTCGTTATCGTGTCCAACGACGTGGCAAACAACTTCAGCCCCATCGTCACGGTCGTACCGCTGACGAGCAACCGCAAGGCAGCAACCCTGCCGACGCACGTCTGCCTGTGTGGCTATGGACTTGCGGCCACCAGCATCGCCAAGTGCGAGCAGGTCATGGCGTTGGACAAGTCGTGCCTCATTCGCCGTCTGGGCGAGGTCTCCGATTGGTATGACCGCCTCGCCATCCAGCATGCGCTGGCCGAGCAGCTCGGTATCGAGCTGCAGGTCAACCTCGCGGCGTAAGGGGGGGAGATAATATGGCGAAAATCTTTATGACAAATTGTAAGGATATTCACAGCCGCTATGTGCTGCGTGCGATGGAAGACCATTGCCTGAATGGCGACGCCTATGTTGCGGAGGATGTTCTTTACCACCGCTGCAAAGAGCGGCAGAGAGGTCTCTCCTACGCGACCTTCAAGGCTGATCTGGCCGAGCAGATCCGGTTGGGGTATATTCATCCCGAGGGCTCTCACCTCTATATAAATCGGACGTGGCGTTATGAGGAAGACGCTTCCAAGCAGCTGGTCACCATTTTGCGGCAGCCCACGCTTCCGGCTATGGCTGTCCCTGAAAACCTGTCCGTCAACGGCATCGCCCTCTGCCAGGAGCAGAGGGCGGCGGTGGAACTGGCTCTGACCAACAAGCTGTCGCTGATTCTGGGCGGCGCCGGCTGCGGCAAGAGCACCCTGATTCGGGCTATCGTCAACATGGTTGGCGCGGGGCACTCTATGGTGCTGTGCGCTCCTACCGGTAAGGCGGCCCGTAATCTCGAAAAGCGAACCGGTCTGCCGGCCCGCACGGTTCACAGTGCCCTCGGAATGCACCCGGACGAGGACTTCCTGGCTCCTGTGACATGGAATACCACCCAGTTGGTTGTCGTGGACGAAGCCAGTATGATGACGTTGGAAATGCTGGCCGGAATTCTGCACCGGGTTCCCAAAATCTGCCGGGTGGTGCTGCTGGGGGATCCCAACCAACTGCTGTCTGTTGGCTCAGGCAACGTTCTGCCCGATCTGCTGGCGCTGGGTGTTCCCTGCGCCCGGCTGGAATTGAACCACCGGCAGGACGATGAGGCCGAAGCGCTGCTGCACAATGTAGTGGATTTTAAGAAGCTGCATTCCAAGCCGGATCTGGCGTTCGATCAGAGCTTTTGCCTCCACGAAATGGGGACAGCGGAAATCAAGGAGGCCGTGACAGAAGAAGCTGTCAGACGCTTCGCACAAGGGGAGTCTGTACAGGTGCTCTCTCCTTACAACAGAAAGGGAAATCTGTCCGCCTATGCGCTGAATATGGCCATCCGGGATCGGGTCAACCCGCTGGAACGTGGAAAAATAGTGCTGAAAAGAGACAAGGACAGTTTCCGTGACAACGACCGGGTGATCATCCTCCAGAATGATCGTGAGCGCAACTGCAGCAATGGGGATGTGGGGATTCTCCACATCCTCAAGGTTGAAGAAAAGCGGGTCACATACTGCGTGAAGCTGCCGGATGGCCGCTGCCCCACGTGGGACGATGCCAGCGGCCTCGCACAGTTGTCCCTTGCTTACTGCCTGACTGTCCACAAGTCACAGGGCAGCGAGTATGACACCATTTTGCTCCCCATCGCCAAGGGCATGGACGGGATGCTCAGCCGTAACCTGCTGTATACGGCCATTTCCCGTGCCAAGAAACGGGTCATTCTTTACGGTGACCCTCAGGCTCTGGATGTGGCGGTGCAAAAGAACCTCCCCCAGCGCAAGTCCCTGCTGGTTCCCAAGACCCGTATGCTTTTGGAATGCGCGTGATCATGAATGTTCAAGTTGAACATTCGCAATTTGGAGGTTTGATATGACTTTGATTTGGTTTGATATCATTGCGACACTGATCTATGCCGCAAGCATGGTATGCCTGCTCCACGAGTTTCGGGTTTTAACGCCCGAAGCTCGGCGTGAGCGGCAGACGGTGCCGATGCTGCTGGCTGTCACAGTGCTGTATGTCGTGGTAATTTGGAAAACCCACTTTTTAGCGGCAATGTTTGGAGGAGGTTGATAGTTCGTATTTGCACGATATATGATGTCAAGTCAGAGCAGAAGCGCATACGTGAACTCGCACATAAGTATGTGTTGGAAACGCAGACTGTCGCAAAAAATGGGGGGCAAATAAGAAAAATTTTTCCCCCCATCGGTAGTTTTTTGGGAAATAACGGTAAAATGACTGACGCGTATCTCCTGTTAAAGTCTTAGAAAACCCCGTTTCGCTAAGAATAAAAGTAGAGATATGTAAAATCAAAGTGCGATTGAAATAGAGTGTAAAAGGGATATACTAGTAGTATGAGATGCTATGGATTGGGCCTTGCCCAGTCCATAGCGTTTTTTTTAAAGCAGTGATTAGAGGACTTACCCTCTAACCACTGCTTTTTTGTCGCTCCGGCAATGCTGCCGGGGCAATATATATAACACAACGGAGGTACACAATATGTCTAAGCAATACATACGTATCGAGCGATCCCTGCTGTTGCACGGCAACGAGTTCGCACTCGGCCTGGACGCGATGCTGCTGTACGCGATGCTCCGCGACAGATGCACTCTGTCCGCCCGCAACGGCCTGCATGATGCCGACGGACGCATCTACGTCTACTGCTCCCGCGAGTCGGCTGCGGAGATGGTTGGTTGCAGCGTCCGCAAGGCCGTCACGCTGTTCCGGGCGCTGGCTGATGCCGGCCTGCTCCGTGAGGTCGCGACAGGCGGCGCCAAGCGCATCTACGTCAAGCAGTGGACCGAGCCGTCTGTCCTGCACACTGCTGAGAGCCTGCGGGACGGTGGTTTTTTCAACATCACGATTGACCGTGTGCATGTCATGCCAGAGAACTACATCACCATTGACATCGCTATGCTCGCCAGCAATATCAGCAACCGGGCTAAGGTCTTGTATGCCTTGCTGTCCGACGCAAGCAGCAAGCAGCGGCTATACGGCAGAGATGTCTGCTCCCTCCCCCGTGAGACAGCAATGCCTCTGCTGCAGTGCGGTCGCGACACGCTCCGCAAGACCTATGCGGAGCTGGAAGAGGCTGGCCTCATCAGCCGCTCCGGCCGCCAGGGCTACGGTGGCCAGCGTGCTGTATCCATCACTGCTGATAGTGGGCCGATTTGTCCATCAAGCACCACGGTAGGCGATAATCTGCAGGTACAGTGGGCGGACAATTGCACCACAGTAGGCGATAATCTGCAGGTGCAGTGGGCGGACAATTGCACCCAAACCAACCTCCGTGATCCATCTTTGATAAGCCATCCTTGTCTAACCAGCAACTGCCCTCCGGCTCACGCCGGGGGGCAGAATGCTCTGGAAAAAGAGCACACAGACAATGTGTTGCTCCAGGATGATACGCTGCGTAAGGAGCCGGTGCTACACGCCGATGAAATGACCTTGCAAGTGCTGAAGGAACCGGGACGTTCCTCCACCAGCAAGTCCTATATGTGGTTGTATCGCACCAGCGGCTGCGCGCAACAGGCGGTCGTGCTGTATGAGTACCAGCCGACAAAAAAAGTGGACCACGCAGAGGTCTTCCTGCAAGGATTCAGTGGCTGGTGCACGCAGATGGGTACCAGGGATGCCACAAGCTACCCGAGAATATTCGAGTGGTTGAGTGCTGGACCCATGCACAGCGAAGATTTGATGAGGCACTGCAAACGCTGCCCAAGGAGATGCAAAAGGACTCTCCGACAGTGATTGGAGAATGCTATTGCTCCTGGCTTTTCGAGCTGGAGTAGGCGTTTGCAGAGCTGACGCCCGGAGAAACGATAGCAATATGCTTCCAACCAAGACAGGAGCGGCCCTCTGTTTTTATTTCTGAGCTAAAAGATGTGTTTTCAACAGCACATTCTCTAAGGCTCTATGATCTTCATGTAACTGCCACCAGCAGGGCTTCAGAAAGCAGAGAACATTCTCCGCCCATTTGTAGTCATCCGGCTGCAGCGTTCCCATTGCGACACCGCGCTGAAACGCGGCGTTTCGTTTCCGCACAGACACTTCCACACCGGCCTGTGCCAAATGCGCGTTCAAAAACCCGCAAATGACAGCCGCCTCTTCCGTTGTATAAAGCATAGTTCTCCTCCCTTTCCACAAACAGGCACCATTGTAACATGATGGCCCGGTTTTTGAAATCGGCTGTTTCCACAAGAATCCAGCCGAAAGTTTTATGCAAACGCTTGTTCGATTTATGGCGCTGTGCTATACTGTTTTCAGAGAGGAGGTGCGCCATGCAGCAAAACGGACGAACATATATTGCCATTGATCTGAAATCCTTCTACGCCTCCGTGGAATGCATGGAGCGCGGGCTTGATCCTCTGACCACCAATCTGGTGGTGGCTGACGCCAGCCGGACGGAGAAAACCATCTGCCTTGCCGTGACTCCCTCCCTAAAGGCATACGGCATCTCCGGCAGAGCGCGGCTATTTGAAGTGGTGGAGCGTGTCAAGGAAGTCAACGCGGAACGGCGGCGCAAATCTGGCTGCCTTTCCGAAAAGAGCTTCAACGCCAATGAACTGGCGGCTGACCCATCCAGAGAGGTAGATTATCTCATTGCCCCTCCTCGGATGGCAAAATACATCCAGGTCAGCACTCAGATCTACAACGTATACCTGAAATACATCGCCCCGGAGGATATCCATGTCTATTCCATCGATGAGGTGATGATGGATGTGACGAACTATCTGCAAACTTACCGCATGACCGCCCGTGAGTTGGCAAAGGTTATGATCTCGGACGTCCTGCACACCACGGGCATCACAGCCACGGCGGGCATCGGCAGCAACCTCTATCTCTGCAAGGTCGCTATGGACATTATGGCGAAGCACGTGCAGCCGGACAAAG
>PPYE01585383.1_pt1 | contig 19564 bp, 26 predicted proteins | sample 1559881 | NCBI WGS metagenome assembly PPYE01 (sample SAMN08240022, study PRJNA423297) | Human gut metagenome, whole genome shotgun sequencing project. | reverse complement strand
ATATCTCATCTCTCCTTTACTTTTGATATAATGCATATAAATGTCCATCTCTGATTTCAAATTCCGGGGTCTCTCCTGCCGGCCCTCGGATATCCTCCAGGGCCACCAGCCTGTTCCACTCATTGCTGTCTGTATAACGCCATTTGATATCAGTACCATCATTTTTGAGTTCGATTTCCCGCTCTTGGACTGGCAGCCTGATTCGGGTGCCAATTGGCTGCCCCTCAGACATAAGCTGCAGGATATCCTCCTGGATATTAAGGTCATCCGCACGGCAGTGCAATTCATTTAGGATCTCCTGCATGGGAGTCAATGACGATCCGTCATAGTTTTCTGGTCTTGCACGTTTTTTTACAGGCATCAGGATTGTCCGTAAAGTTTCTCCCTGTCCATCATCGCAAACATAAATGTAAGCAACAATGTTTTTGCCGCTCTGGAGCAGGATGTCCGGAATACTTGCAGATGTGCTGCCGTCTTCATTTCTGTGGCCCAGGATCGTAAAAGACATATCCCCAAATTCTTCCACCATATGGATATCAGTCATCTCTGGCAGATTAAGCCCGTACACCTGCAGTACCTGGCCGTAATCCCATTGTGCCAGCCCATATATTGTTTTATAATATTGCCCATCACTGCAAAATTTTGCTATAATCATTGCCGTCTCCTTCCCGCCTGGAAGATTAACCGGCAAGGATGCTTGTCTTTTCTTCCTGGCTGATCCAGCCTTTTGCGGCTGCCTTTTCCACTACTTCTGCATTTCCAGTCTTTTTGTATAGTCTTACAATTGTCTCAAACATATTGTATATACCTCCTTACGCAATCCCCAGGCTATCAAGCACCAGGGTGTCAACAGTTTCCTCCAGGGCAGCTATACGGGCCTCCGTCTCGTCCGGCCTCTGCAGCTCCACAATAATGGCAACGCCTATAACAGGTACCGAATTTCCTTCCTCGTCCTGTGTGTAATCCACAATAGCCTCCATCTGCTTTTTTATACTTAGCAATTTTGTATACCCTAAATGGGACAAAAAAGTGCTACCATCATGGTCAATTAACTGAATTTTTTTAGTGTTTTCAGTGTTTTCGAACAGTTCCTCAAACTCAACAATATTCTTTTCGTTTGCAAATAAATTTATAGTGAGTATATTATCCAAAGCCTGAACACCATCTTCTGTGACTTCAAATTCTTCGCCTTTATTCAACCTGATTTTCCACATATTTTTACCTCTTTTCTTCTAACATTGAAAATTATGCTGTCCGCTTCCATATATAGCATGTAATATATGGTTGTAAATTCTTTGCATTTCCTGTACCTGAACTTCTTGATGTCCCTGAAACCTTATGTGTATGTGCACCACTAGACGAAGTGGGTATTTTCCCTGATGTTGAAGTACCCGTCATAAAATATCGGTTATGTGAATCTGAATCATTTGTCAATGCGCCTATCCTGTCTAGATTGTGAGTATGTGCACCTGCTGACCCTGTAGTAGCGCTGAAACTATGTGTATGAGACTGTAGTTCCTTACTACCACCAATTTTCTCGGCCGTATTGAATTCTGTCTGGCTGGTATCTACACAAACAAGGGTTCTACCTGGAGAAAATAGCTCCCATGTTCCCCCAAAAAGTTCTTCAGGATTCGTCGCATTCGCCGATATATATATACTGCCGATTGGATATATCGACGTGGTCATTTGTTCTTTTAAATGTGTAAAGAGATTTGAAAATAACATCTTTTTACCAGTCCCTGAAAACTCTTCCACCAAAAAAGCATCCGTATCAACAGGTGTAACCTTATTTTCTAAATCAATCACGCGGTTAAATGCAAGATACTTCATATCCTTTAGCCACTTGGATATCTTTCCGATCAACACCGCTATGGAATTTTCCGTGACCAATGTCTCCCTGGATGTCGCGTCTGAAAACGCGATAGGGGTAGACGCATCCACTTTGCCAGTCGGCCCTTGTGGCCCTTGCGGCCCTGTGGCCCCTACATCACCTTTATCCCCCTTCGGTCCTTGCGGACCTGTTGGGCCTGCTGGACCTGCCGGACCCTGAGGGCCGGTCGCTCCTGTAGCTCCCTTCGGCCCCTGCGGTCCCATCACATTGCCTAAATCAAGTTCGGGCATAATTCTCTACCTCCTTATAAGATCATGACCAGATGGCCATTATCATCTATTTTGTATCCCGGGGCATCTGCGCCAGCGTATACTATATAAAGATGTCCGTCTCCCCGCACCTGGAAGGCATAGACACCTTTGCTCTCTACAACTGCAGCATCCCCACCCCGGTCACCTTTATCTCCCTTGTCTCCTTTTGGTCCCTGGATACCTTGCGGTCCCTGCGGGCCTGCCGGGCCGGTCGGACCTATTGGACCCTGTGGCCCCTGCGGGCCATTGAACTCCCCAGCCTGTCTGCGCCGCTCCAAGTCGTCGGCAGTAGCGTTAGCCCGGTTTGCGGCAGCCTCTGCTGCTTGTGCTTGTGTATTGGCAAGCTGTCCGGCATTGTTAGCGTATTTCGTTGCTTCCACCGCATCTTTTACAGCCGCCCCAACCTCACCGACAAGCCTGTTGATGATCTCCTGTGTCCGCTCGTCTAACTCTATGGTCAGGTCTTCCTCTGTCATGAGGCGTTTCACAACTCCGGCGGAAAAGCATACATACGTTGCCTTCCCATCCCACACATTCGGGTCTCCCCTCAGTACAACTGCCCATTCCCCTGGCAGCATCTTCTGGGGGTCAAAGTGGTCAAAATCGCCCCGCCTATCCTGTATCGCCATATTGGTTCACCTCCTTACCCTTACCCTTACCCTGGTATCCAGCGCACCAGTGACACCCCCGTGGGTGTCGGTGGCGTACTGCCGCCTGGATAACGCAGCACACAGTCCCAGGGATAGTTATGATAACCGCATGTCCATATTTCTGTGCCATCCTGGTCCCCTGTCTGCGGGTTGCCACGATTTGATGATGCTTGTACCATCCTGCCATTACCAATGCTCATTGCTGTATGGTTAACGTGATTAAGGAGCACATCACCGTATATGATGCCACTCCCGGATGCCATATCTACACTATTTGTCACATCCTGAAATCCGCAGGCAATAAACGCGTCATACATATTACCAGTGTATGACGCTCCCTTATCTTTAACCGGGACACCAGCCTGTTGCCACGCCGATATCAAAAGTGAGGAGCAGTCGTAATCCGGCCCCCAGCGATTGGCCTGTGAATATCCGTGAGAATTATCATTCGCGATTGCGATCGCCCATTCCACAGCATTTTTGATAACCGTCGAGCTTCCATAGGTCAGGTTTTCAAACCAGTACCGTGCATTCTGCCTTCTTTCCTCTAGTGCCAGTACCCCGGGTCTTTCATAATTCCGCATAAAAGCTTCCGCCAGGTATTCAGGAGCCTGTGTAGACTTGGTAAACGCGGAAAACGAGAAATTAAAAGAGGAAGTGGCGATCCATTGCTGGTTGTTTGCCACTTCCCATAAAATACATTCCAACTGGCCGTTAAAATACGCTGTCGGATTGCCCATATTATTTCCCCAGGGATATCCCCTGGCATCCGCCCATGATGTGTAACCCGTTGCCGGTGTCCACTGCACCAGGCCATATCCACCTGACATATTGCCGTAAATAAGGGATTCCCATAACCCAGGGTTGAGTGTGGACTCGCGCTGCATATTTCCGAGTATTCCCGCAACGGCGTTCTGTGTCCAGCCTCTGGATATGAGGTAATCCGCAACATACTGGGCATTTCCTGCCATCTGAGATGTTGTTAAATAGGCATTGCTTATCGTAAGTGCCATATTTCTTCCTCCTTAAAATGCCCCTCCTTTTGCATTACCTCCTGTCAGTATCCCATTATTAAAAGTCAAATATGTCCCATCTGAAAATTCTGCCCTACCGGTCTTTGACCCTTGTATTTTAGGAATTGCCATACCAGTATTGTTAAATTGTAAAACTGGTTTACCGCTTTCTCCAATGTAGAACTCATAACTACTGTTTTTGCCTTTGAGTTTGAATTCCATATAATCTTTTCCAATATTGTTTCCATTACTATCTACCACAGGCAAAATCGCAATAGAACCTATCTCTTCGTTATTACTATAGGAATGCAAACCAACCTTTTCAACTTTTACTCCTCTCCCTTTTTCATTAACATTGCTGAACGTTCCTTCTAAATCAACATTTGATGCCCTCACACCATTCCTGTCCCAAACGCCTATCTCTTTTCCAGAGGCATCCAAAATGCGCAGCACACCATTCACATTCTTTTCTCCGCCCAATGTCAGAGTACCGCCCTTTGCCCAGTCAAAACGGATACCAATAGCCGACAGGACATTGACCACCGCATTGCCTTTGCTGTCCATCCCCGCATTCCAAGTCTTACCTCCATCTGTAGATACTGCGAAAGCATCTGCTGTCATCTTCCAAATGGTGTCGGAACCCTTTAAAGTGGGTTTATTATGCATATAAAAAATGGTGCTGCCATCCTCCAGCTTTTCCTCCGTCTTATATACACCAAAAGACTGAGTGATTAAACTGGTCAGGGCCTGCACCGCTTTGTTATACTCATTTATCTGTACTTTAGTATTTTTCTTTGCCTTTACAAAGGCTTGTGTAGCCTCTGTAAACCTGGATGCACTGTTACGGGCCGGTGTTTTTGCATCACAGGATACCGACTGATAATTACCTGTCTGGTAGGTGGTATTTGTAATATAGCACTGATAGGTGTTCTGCTTATAATCTGTCACGATTGCCGGGTCTCCTGCTTCTATGGCAGGGTCTGACAGGCAAGAGATAGACACTGGGCGGAATTTCATCCCTATCAGGCAGCCGCCTAAATAATCAGCGACCGTCTTACCGCTACCCTTACGGATAAAATCATTATCCTTTATCTCCAGCACATAACCTTCCACACCTGTCATATATGACGCCGGGGCATCCTGTACAGTGGTGTCTTGTGCCTCTGTCACCTTGATCCCGGTTATCACCACATCATCTGTAGCAACACTTATACTGTTTAAGGCATATAAATGGTGGTATTCCTGTAAACTGTCAAACGTTCCCCCATCCAGGCTGTCTCCATCTGTCCAAGGCAGGAAACTGCCGCCATCTGCACTGTCACCAGTCTGATAAGACGGGGTTCCATCGTCAAACACGCCGCCATCCATGCCCTTGTGACGCCCAAATACGGCAGTGTCATACCATCCTGACGTCAACCGGCCATATGCGTCACACTTCCAGTAACGGCAGGCTATCTGCCCCACCCATGTCAGCACCTGCCTGAAGGTCAGTGCTTCATCGGCAGGCCGTTCCTTTACCGTAAAATTGCGGTTCGGGAAATCCGCGGATGCCTGTACCACGCCACAGACACTGCAGGCATCGGCTACAATCTGCCCCAGTGTAGCCGGATATTTTAATCTGCTGTCTGTATATGGCTGGTCAAATCTCGCCATGTTGTCATAAGCTGTGACAGAGATGACCGCACCCGTAAATTTTCCCGGCTCTGCCGTGTATATGCCCTTTGGTATCCACTCGATCTTGTCCTCTGATAGCTGCAGGCCAACCTTTACATTCAGTTCTGCACCCTCAAAATCGTAGGTATTATACCGCCCGTCTGCATTGTCCAGGCGCAGCGTGCACTCCACAATAGATGCCGAACCAATATCAAAGCTGTCTGTACTGGATACGCCTGTCTTGATAGTCAGACCATCCGACATCAGATCCGCATTTGTTAATACTATCTCTGTCCCATCCGGGAACTGCATCACTGCCCGCACATGAAATATCCTGTCCTGTACAACAGCCCGTCTGTAATCCATACTTGTCCTTACCATGTCATCACCTCTGTATAATATCCACCGTAACACTGCGGTACCAAAATATCCCGTCCCCCAGGCGGCCTATCTGTTCTTTGGATATGGTCCCCCGGTATACTTCTATCGTTACATTGATACCATCATCCCGGAAGGTGAAGGGGAAAAAGCCTGCCACCAGTGTCCGCTTGATAAGCGCTACATCTGATTCCGGGAGCACACCCCATTTGATACTTACAGTCTTTTTATTCGCAACCGGGTCTCCGACCATCGTCCCGTCCATTGTACGGCCCGTGTCGGAGGTCCATATGATCTCGTCATTAACGGAAATGGAGACGGGTGCCGGCAGCACCACGCCTCCTGATCTTAAAATATCTGCCATTTATGTCACCTCTACCGGATTCTGACGGTACTTTGCATTTTCCAGCGCTCTGTCAAGTGCCCTGGCCAAAAGTTCGCCGTCCACGAAAAATCCCATTTTCCCGACTGCGGCGATGAACCTTGTCACCGCACTGTTGATGATGGATTCCAACTCTGTTTTACTAACACCACCAGATCCTGCCACGGCCTTGACCGCTGTATTGACCATAGCCTGCAGTTTATCTTCGGGGGCTACGATCTCACCGTAATGGCGGTTATCGCCTATCATAGCAAGCTGCGGGGTGTTAGCTTTCACAAAACCGCCTTGTGCCAGCTTGGGGATTTTTGGAATGTTAATGCCCTTTCCCCCTAGTCCAGGTACCCAGCTTGGAACTTTGATTTTATTCAAGCCGCCTATCAGCTTATTTAGTAAATCTATAACTGCGTTTATTGGTTTTTTAGCTATTGCAGCGAAAGTTTCCCATACGCCTTTAAATATATTTTTAATCCCGTTCCAGGCTTTTTCCCAATCTCCTGAGAACACTCCTGTTATAAAATCAATAACGCCACCTAATATATCAAACAAACCATTAAAGACATCTGAAATTGTTTCCAGCATATTCAGGAATTTGTTTCCAATACCTTCAATCACGGGTGCTAGAACAGGCATAACATGCTCTGCTATCCAGTTCACCACCGGCTGCAATACATTTTCCCAAACCACCTTTATCAAATCAGCCAATTTTCCAAATAGCTCTATTGCCTTATCCAGCATGGGCTGTACAGATGTTTCCCACACATTTTGGAATTTATCTGATAGCTTATCTAAAACGGGAGCGATATACTCGTTATATCCATCAAGCAGCGTACCGACTATCTCTGAGATTCCATCCGCAATACTTTGAAACATAGGCTGTATATGCTCATCATACACTTGGCTCATTTTTTCAAATGTATCTTTTACGCCCTGGTGCAGCGTGCCAAGGCATTCAGAAATTGGCGCCAATGTATTGTCAATAGCTTCTTTGATTTTGTCTTTATTGTCAACAATAGGCTGGACAATCGTATTGATAATATCACGTGAAAACCGTCCTGCAATGTCAATAACTCCAAGAAACCCATCATTGAAGATTCCTATCAAGCTTGAAGTGATGCTTTTCGCATTGTCACCACTAAAAACTGAAAATATATCGGCAAGCGCAACATTCAAATCCCCTGCCAGATCCGATATCTCACTGCTCACATTAAAAATAGATATCAGTCTGGATTTAATATAATCTTTGCTCCCTTTCAAATAGCCGTCTATACCGCCTATCAGGTTATCAGCGATAGTGACACCCATACTCGCCATACTCCCGGCAGCTCTTCCGGCATTAAATACCATAGTGTTAAAAAGATTTTCAGCTGCGCTTACAACCTCTCGGTCGGTTAATATATCTTTGAAAGACTGACCTATACCTTTAATGCTTTGCTTTATAGACTCTATTTTTTGTTGGCTGTTTCCGAACCCAATGACAAAACCTTTTTTACAAAGCGAAGCCAACTCGTGACATTTTGAGACCAGGCCATCCATCTTTTGATTCGTTTGATCAATTATGTTATCTCCTTCAGCCAAAGAGCCAAAGTCCATGCTGCCAACTCCTGCGCCGCCTCCGGTGCCACTGGCATTCTTATCCTGCAGCTTATTAATCTTGTCAAAGCCCATCAGGCTTCTGGATGCCTTCTCGGCTGCCTTTCCTATGCCCTCCGTGGAATCTGTCAGAGAATCTGCTGCGCCTGCAGCCACCGACAAGTCAGACGCCGTATCCTTAAAACCAGAACCACTTTCTGCTTTCTTTCCTGTCAGCATTTCCGTGAAGGACTTAAATGCCGATGCAACGGTCATTAATTTCGCCAGCAGCTGATTCAGCACCTTAAGGACAGGGGTCAGGACATTTATAAGCCCTTGCCCCAAAGTTGCCTTTAAACTGTCGAACTGAAGCTTCAAGACCCTGACCTGGTTAGCCCATGAATCTGACGTCCGTACAAAATCCCCGGTTGCCGCCGACAACTGATCCTGCACAAACTGGTACCGCAGGGCTACTTTTTCTGCCTCACTCATGGCCTGGGTGGTCTTACCCCAACCGTTGGCCATTGCATAGGCGTCCAGGGCGTTCTGGGTCATTACGACGCCTAAATCCTTTAAGGTCTCAGTTTCACCCGTGAATACGGATTTAAGTTTTGTATACGCTTCGTCCTGGCTGATATTGTAAAAGGACGCCACGTCGCCAGCCAGACCCGTCAGAGTCGTGCTCATGTCATAGGCCTGCTTCTCGGAAAATCCGAAAGCCTTGGCCATAGCCCCGAATGTACCGGTAAACCTTTTTGCCATTGTTTCGGATAGGCCGAAGCTTGCTGCCGCATTCTTGGCGAAAGAATCTACCTGCGCTGTCATAGACGGGAAGGTGACGTCAACGACATTTTGGACTTCGGCCAGGTCTGAGCCAAGCTCAATACATGACTTACCAAAATCCACAAGTTTTTTGACTGCAAAGGCAGACGCAAGGGCTACACCTGCCTTTTTTGCCAGGTTTGTGATGCCTGATATTTGTTTCTCAAATTGATTTTTATTGACCACCAGGTCAAGTCCGATCTGGCCTACACTCTGTGCCATTTACCCTCGCTCACCTCCTGCCGCATAGATAAGAGCCTGCTTCATGGATTCCAGAAATCCCTCCATATCCTCTTGAGACATTGCTTTTGCCCTGCGCGTCCGCCATTCCATTCTGATGCGCTTCTGCTCCGGGCTAAAATACTCCAAAATTTCCGGGTCATCTTCGGCTCTGATAGACACAATCCGGCCAAGCGGTGTATCGGGACCCAGGCCGGACAGCATGTCTTTAAACTCGTCCCATTTCATGGTCTGAAGCTCTTTGGAAACACGAATCCCGTACTGCGTCTGAAAAGATGATATGATAAGTCCAAAATCATCTATCAAGTCGTAGTACGGGTCATCACTCTCCCGATTCTTCCTCGCCGGTAATCAGGCTGATGGCCGAAAAGACCAACGTCTGGAAGTCCGAAAACTGCAGTTTCATCTTATCAATTTTCTTGCGGTCCGTATCGCCGAAGATCAGCTCATACATTTTTACTACATCACTGGGCTGCACGTTGTCACCATCCCCCAGGATTCCCATAATCTTCAGGACAGTGGCAGCGTCTGCATTTACCTCCAGCTCCTTGCCCTTAATGACCAGTTTAGGATTCTCGTCAAAAGCGAGTTTGTCTGTAATATCAACTATTTTACTCATTATGCGCCACCTCCTGATGGTAATGTTACTGTCGGCTTGCCGTTACTCATGACGTCAAACTCCAGCGGTCCAACCTCTGTGGATTTGCCTGCACCTGTATTTGTAATGTTGTATACTGCAGCATCCCAAGAAATCACTGTCCCATCCGGGAATGTCCAGCCGAAGTAGCCCTCTGCGTCTCGCCCATTCTTGAAAGTCTTATTAAATACATAGTCATTTCCTGTGTCCCCGATATTTCTTTTCCCGGATACAGAAATGGTGATGCTCTTCGCTGTTGCCAGCCTGCGCGCCCATCCTTCTGTATCGAAGGGGTACCATTCTTCTACTCCATTGTCAAATTTGACGCTAAATGTTTCCATATCCGCAATAGAGGTCGCCCCTTCTTTGGCATCCCCTACCTGGAACTGGTTTTTATAACAAGGATATACTCCTGTCTTTCCTGTCTTTCCTGCCATTTTTCTACCTACCCTTCATAATGCAATGTCAGCCAGATCACACGCTCATACACGCCGTTATCATCCGTTCCCACGTCAATGGGTTCCGGCACATCCAACTGCAGGTAATCCACGTGTTTTCCAGCAATCTCCAAATCTGTTACATGTAAAAGCTTGTCATACAGGGCCTGGGCTGCCTCCTCTGTCTCATTGGCATATTTATCCCAATGGATTAAGATAGATACAGCTTTACTGGCCGTCTTTGTGCAATCCAGGCCGCCCAGGGCTATATTTGCGCCGCCAGAAATCTGACGCTGATAGACACCTATAGACCGCTCTTTTTTATTTTCCAGCTTGCCTATATAAAAGTGGTCTCCCACTCCCAGCGTCTTGATCCAGTCCTTGATATCTGCCAATTCCATACTCACACCCCCGTAATCCTTTTATATATCTGCTTATATGCCTTCTGGCAGTCCTCGTCCTTACTTCCGCCAGGCAACCAGTCTTCATACCATTCACCACGCGCATTAGCATTTCCGTCGTGTTCGCCACGCTTATCTTTCCATTTTTCTTTATGGAAATGATATTCTGGATGATAGTACATCCTCCTGGCATAAGGAGTTGAATGTACCAAAACAGCTTTCCCTGAACTGCATTCAGAGTAATCTGGAAAAAATGAATCTCCCTGCAGCGCACCATCCATACGTGGAACCACCCGAGCTTGTACCACCTCTGTGTGCAAATATTCCGCCGTTTGCTCAAGGGCTGTTACCTGTGCGTCTGTAAGAGCCTGTATGCGGCCCCAGTCCATTTTTATGATTGAGTTTACGTTGATCATACGATATCCAACCTCGTGTAATTTACGCTGCCATCCGGGTTCCTGGCTTTCATCGCCTGGAGGATGTTCCGGGTCTCCCCGAATACTGTGACTGTACCGCCGGAAATAACGGCTACCCCCGGTGCGATATCCCCCCGAAAGAGAGCTGTCCCGGAAAGCTGTATATATTTCTGTTCTTTATCAATGACAGTCTTCGCACTGTCCTGATAATTGCAGCGCAGGTCTCCCTCAAAAGCTACCTCTGGACCGCCATTCTCATTCAGTCCTTCGCTGTATATAGTTACATGGATGTCTGTCGTACAAGCCCATTCAGGCGCCAAACATGGATACATAGACATCACCTCAACAATCTGCAGCACAAGCCTGTCTGGCAGAGCTGCTCATAGACATCACGCCGCATGGGGATTCCTTTCTGTGTGGCCACATTCCACGATTCCCCGAATTGCATGGATACGCCATTGATACTGTATCCCTGCAGGATCATGTCGAAAATCTCCCTGTTTTGCCACTCAAAGTCTGCCTGCATACAGCACACTTCTTGCACAATCTCCTGCTGAAATGGTGTCATGCTGGAAAATCCCCGGCCTACAATACGATTGTAGGTCAGGGAATCAATATGCCTGGATGCCTGTTTCAAATACCGTTCCCGGTCAGCGTCTGACAGGAGGCTGCCGTTGTAGATATCCGTGTAATACGCAGAGTCTGCATATGGAGTGTACATATCACTCACCGGCTTTCTTGCCTGCTGGCTTCTTCTTAAGCGCTGGAGCTTGCTCCGGATCCATATCTTCGTCTTCCATTGCTGGCATCCCTGTTTCCGGTTCCGGGATTTCCACAGGTTCCTCTACACAGTACCCGTGGCTTTTAAACCACTCAATTATACGGGGTGTGTCTGTCTCCCCCACTCCATTGCAAAAAGAAACACCGGCGCTCATACCGGTGTACTCTTTGTTTGGTGCAAAAATCTTTGCCATAACTTCGTGCCTCCTTATTTTACTTTGATGTTTCGGAACACACCCGCCGCCTTTGTTGCTTTTAGGGCAATCGCTGCATTCATCTCTACCTCACCAGTCTTTACAGCACCAGCAGTGCTGAAATCAGGCAGCCATGTCTGCACCGGTGCCACTCCTGCAAAGGATACACCATGCAGACCATCAAGGCCAAGGCGGGCAACATACAGCGATGTGGTGCCTTTTTCTGCATCCGTAGCAACTACATCCGCATTGCTTCCCGGTTTTGCTCCCAGGTCTACAAACGGGATATTGCCATAGGATTCCACCTGTGTTCCCCAGTCTGTCTTTGTGGTCTGGTACATGGCCGCTCTTCTTGCGCAGGCACGAAGTTTGGAAATTAACTTCGTATTACCGGCAATAAAGGACGGTGTACCATCCAGGGACTGCAGGAACTCATCCAGCATATCCAGGAAATACTGGTAGTTATCTGTGATCATCTGAGCCGTGGACAGGTCGATCACAGAATCTCCAGTGTTGTACTCTGTAGAACTTCCCACCAGTGCCTTTTCCAGGCCGTCAAAAGCATTTGTATCAACAGCACTGTCACCATTGATGAAAGTGTCATTGAACAGCGCCTGCGCTGCTTTGATCTTCTGGGACTGCTGTAATTCCACCTCAGATACAATGCCGCCCATATTGGCGATCACACGGTCTACCTGATAGGAACCACCAAATACTTTGATATCTACAGAGTGACGTTCCTTCTGTACTTCACTGGGTGTATACTCCTTGTTGATTGCACGGAACTGTGCTGTAGGCTGTGTTTTCAGCCTGGTATAGCTGTATGTCGGGGTGGCTCCTCCGCCTGTCGGGGATACCGCATCATCGAACGTGATGTGTTCCAAGATCCAGTTGGATTTCTGGAACTCGTCAATGACTCCGATCTGCAGGTCATCCTGCACGTTTTTCTTTGCTTCTTCCAATGTTACTGACATAAAATGTTACCTCCTATTCTTTCACCTGTCCCATCTGGGACTGTAATTTTGCTGCAATAGCATCCTTCATACTGACCTTTCCATCACCTGAAGTCTGTCCGGGAGTGACAACAGCGCCAACCTTAAATCCCGGTACAGGATTCTGGACCTGTGGCTTAGGCTGTTCCTTAAACAGGAATCCCTTGCTTTCTTTCAGAGATTTCACCTGCTCATCAAGCCCTGTCACTTTTCCATCATCTCCCAAGATCAGCTTTGTCTTATCGACTAAACCGGCCACCAGGTCACAATCCTGTGCAGAATCTGCAATAGCCAGCTTAATTGCAGATGTAAGCTGCATATCTTTCAGTTTTTCCTGGTATTCTGCATCCTTCTGCTGGTTCTGAGCCTGCAGGTCAGCGATCTGCTGTTTCAGAGTTTCATTGTCCCCTGCCGATGTTTTCAGTGCCTCCAACTGTGTCTTATAATCATTTGCAGAAGTTTCAAGCTGTTTCTTTGCCTCGTTCACCTCATCAAATCTTGTCTTCGGCACATAACCGGATAATTCTTTCTTGGATTCCTCTGCGGCCTTTTCAGCCAGCTTCTCATCAATGCCCAGTGCAACAAATTCTTCTTTTTTCATGTCTTCTTGTCCTTTCAAAACATTATTTTTTCGTGGTTCAGTCCACGCACATTGTCTCTGTAGTTAACGCCCAAAATACCAAAATGGCGGCATAAAAATAAGACGCTTCACCCTGCGTCTCAAAGGGAGATAATCGGATCACCTCCTTTAGCCTACCAAATCGTAGGTCTTGCAAAAGATATCCGGTTTGCACGGATATAGCTCGCCGTTTACACCCTTGATGATATAATCACCCAGTCCCGCGTGCATCCGACCTTCCAGTGTCTCAATTGTGCATCCATAGACATGCATATGTCCATCTACCAGGCTCCGGTCAATCCATACTTTTTCGTCCGCTACAGCCTGCGTAAACCATGCAGGGGCTATCCTGTCCGGGTCATCCGTCAGCCGGAACGCCTCAATCTCAACTGGTTTCTTCCTGTACTTCAACTTCTGCACCTCCCTTCTTGCCTCCACTACTCATTTTCATAAGCGCTGGAAGTAAAAACGCCCACAAACACCAAGGCGAATGCGTTACATACAGTCCAACAGATACCGCTACTGATACACTTAACCACATCATGCCAAATCCTAACCACATCATTGCATGTTCACCTCCTTCTTTGCGCCGGCGCAAATCTAAAAAAGAGCACAAAAATACCACCTGCCGTTTCTGACTAGTGGTACTTACTGCTGCGCTTCTTTTAATATTCTGTTAATTTCATCCTCTGTTGGTAACGGATGGTCCAAATTATATGCCTCAATCTCATCATCTGGAAGTTTTCTTGGACATGGCGGCATAGATAATCTGTCCAAATAAGCCTCGTATGCTTCTTTCTCTTCTCTCATCATGACTGTATCACCTCCAAAATAACTTTATTCTTCTGTCTTGATAATACCCTTAATTTACAATCTTTGTCAAGCAAAAGTTCTCTCTGTGTTGGGAATTTACTAAGCGGTTCTATATAACCACTACGCGAACTTTTGGGAACAAAAAATACCAGTTTAAAGTCTTTGTTTAGCGCAGCCTTTTCAATAATAGATGTACTTATAAACTGTGAATCTGTAAATATTTCTCCTATCTTATATTTTTCATATGGGTCAAAATCCATAGAACGATAGCAAACCACATCATGATTTAATCTGTTCTTTTGAAGCGCACCCGATATTGTATCTGCATATTCTCTTAACTTCTTATCCTCAGCGATATCTCCCCGAAGCATAGCATTAAGACGCTCAAAAAAGCGATTTGGCTTTTTATCACCTGAATTGTATGTGTATTTTCGGATTGCATGCTTTTCTTTTTCAGTAAGCTGTCTAATCCATTCGTCAGATTCTTTGCGCAGTACATCCACAACCTTTTCCTGTGGTACTGCCCGGAAATCTGCCAATGGCCGCTTTTTATCAACATAACCACGACTATCCTGGTTACCTGTCCTGAATCTGACATTCCTCCATTGTTTCGCTTTCTGCTTATACTGTTCTTGATCCTCTGGATCCAGAGAAAATCTTGCCAGCCTCCCATACTTCTCGGCTTGCCTTACAGCATATTGTTGTTTAGCCTCCTGTTTACTCTGCTCCTCAATCTCTGCCAGCTCCCGCTTACTGAATTTATCATCCGGCGGTGTACTGATACCCGGGAAATAAGTTGTATGACTATCTTTACATCTGGGATGATATAACCCCGCTGATATGGCAGAGCTCATGAGTGGATAATTGCCGTCTGCCTTGCTCCCGCCGCTCCAAACGTCATCAATCAGCACCTTACCCACAAAAGGCAGGCACTTAGGACATGGATTCCCGCGCTTGTTCATGATGACAAGATGCAGGCCCCACTCCTGCCGTTTCTGGCCCTCTCCCTGCAGGTATGCCCGCTTACTGGCCGTCCTGATTGCCATATCAGCATAATCAGACAATGTGTGCCTGGCTCCATTGGCATACTCAACGCAATTTAACCCGGCAGACAGCATATCCTTTGTGGCCATATCTACAGCCTTTTCGTAGGTGCCAGCGCCGGTATTGGCATACACCTGGGCATTATAGATAATCTTACGATACTGGTCATTTGCCATACGCAAGACTGCCGTTTCGGCTTTCTGCATATCATCCGTGGTGGCTTTTATAAGGGCATCCAGTTTCCGGTCATTGATTTTAAAGAACTCAGCCGTTGCTCCCTTACTGATTTTCTTAGCGGGCAGACCTTTCTTTATAGCCCTCAATATTGCCTTTTCTTGGTCCATACCGCCCTGCTGATGAGCAACATAGATCAGGGATTCGATTTCTTTGTTAATGTCTTTAAACTGCCCCTTAAACCGCTTCTGATTATCCTTCTTGTACTTTTCCAGGGACTTAAGCTGCAAAGCCTGCCACTGCTCCCAGTGCATTCCCTCCGCATCCTCCCATGCGCGATGACGCTTCATGTTGCGGACCATTGAGGCCATTAGCTCCTCCTCAATCGCCTGGAAGGCTTTACCGATGTCATATTCATCGTTAATCTTTCTTGCCATTGGCCATCACCTTAAATCCTTGGGTTTTAAAATGCCTCGTCATTGCCTTGAGCTGTGTGGTACTCTTACAGTGATCATGTCTGAGCTCCGCATAATCAGATTTTTCCAGGGCGTATATCCCCATTGGCACCTGTTCCTTTGCCACCTCCAGCAGTCCCTGGTACTCCTTCTGGGACATTCGGTATATTCTGGGTCCGATTTTCACCTTCAATCACATTCACCCCTTCCAGATTTAATCCCGGTTCTTCCACCTCGGCAATTCCTTGTTCCTCCTTCAGGCGCTTTACCTCTTCTGCCTTCCAGTCCTCGTCCTTACGGTCTCCCCAAAGAGCGTCAACTTTTGTCTCCGTAGACATCAGATTATTTTGTGCAGCTTCACCGACTGTTTTAACCGTCTGCTCAAAAGTTGGGGAACCATATTCCCCAAACTCTATGACTGCCTCATACTCTCCCGGATTCCGGCCATACAGCAGGTCATTTGCCTGCATAACAACCGTGATCAACTGCGGTATATCTTCGGTCAAGGCATCCACTATCTTGCCCCTGGTATACAGCGTAGCTTTTTCCTTTTCCCTCTGGCTCTCAGCATTATCTGTCTTTTTCAGATCAATCCCCAGGGTGGCCGGAGAGATTATTCCCTGCAGACACATATCCAAATTACTGGCATAGGTCTCAACGTATGCCTCGTAATTGATGGCTGGCTGTACCACCTCAATTTTATCGCCGTCTCCGTTTTCGCTCATCGTACTTTTGACTTTGATGAATTTATTATCAAAGGGATTCGGCGTCAGCAGATCACCATGTACGCCATCACGCGGTATCATGTCAGTAGGTATGTATTTGTTTACCCTGCCGTCCCTGATCGCATCCACCCACTGGCTGATTGTTTCATCCAGGGCGTCGAAGCTGTCTGATTTGCCATCGTAGATACTGCGGCCACGGCCCGCGAATTTCGGGGACTTAAAATAAGTCATGGGTACTCCCAGTATAAAATCACCTGGGAAAGTAACATCTGCCAGTCCCCTGGTCTCCTCCAGAGCGGATAATACCACCTCTTTTCCGCCTTCATCATACAGTTTGTGCCGGATATATCCCCTGCCGTATATGCTGCGGAGTTTATAGGTCTTCTGTCCTTGCTCGTAAAAAGTGTTGAACCAGATCTCTTTCAGACGCCCGTTTTCCCGGTAATACTCTACGTTCTCACCGCTGTAATACTCAATCAGTGGATACTTGGATATATCTGTATTAATAGACACCCGGAAGGCTCCGTCACCAGTGACCAGCGTTTCTACAATGGCGCTGCTTAGGATATCGTCAAAATCATTTTCCTTTGCGATATCCTCCCAGACCTTGGTATCGCCCTCTTTCGGGCTGTCATCATTAACCGTAATGCTGTCAATATCAGACACCACAATATCAGACAGCCTTTCAGCAATGATTGCCGGCAGGCCGCTGTGAAATTTACGGACGTATCCACAACTGGGGACCGCAGCCCAGAATCGGGACCGTGAAACGTCATCTACTGCACTGGCCTTAAAGAACTGGTCCAGCTCACTGGGATCCCCTCTGTACCATATTCTATTTTTCATCACATTTCCGTTGTAAGACAGCGGTTCCTTAATGACAATCTGCCGGTCACTGGCAGGTTGTATTTTAAGCATTTTTGCAATCATATTTTTTAACCATCCCATTTCTTACGCTCCCAACTTGTACATTGTCTCTGCAACGCCCGTAGTACAGTCTGGGGCGTCATCGTGCTTATTTTCCCCTTCTCGCTGATAACGGACCATAGCCTTATAGTAATCCGGCCACTTGTGCATCCAGTTTGAAGGATACAATATATGATCCATCACCCATGTGGCATTTGACAGGATCCTGGCCTTCTTATTCTTTGCCTGGTGAAACCAACGAATAATCGTCTCCAGATTTCGCAATTTCTCTTCGGATATCCGTTTCACGTTCCTTGCGAATCCCGAACCACCATTGTTGCTCTCAATCCTTGCCAGATTCACCTTCCACTCATGGAACCGCCTTGCAACCTCCGGCTCTGTTATCTCCATACCTGCCTGTGTGTAATAGACATCCAGCACATAAGCCTCCCGCATGTATACTCCCCATATGATAGTGCACAGGTAATCAGCTCCTTCATCGGCGGTATCTGTATAGCTGTAGATGCCCTCAAACAGACTGTTACCCTGTTCATCCACGGGCAGCCGGTCATAGGTCTTAAAGCTGGTATACAGCCGACCTTTCAGGTCAATCGGTTCCTGTTGGTAGTTGGCGGAGGCGATGTCTTCGCCCATCTCAGATATGACATCCTCATACTCTGCTTTCGTCATTATCCCATCACAGAGCATGGAACCATCATCTTGTACAGCTTTATATGTGATCAGATGGCACTTATCCGCTTTCTTTTCCAGTGTCCGGCCCACCAGGTCATCAGATGCCCAGCGGGTCATAATGAGAATCTGTTTTCTGGGACGCTCCATACGTTGTACCAGAGTATTGTTATACCACTCCCAGTGCTTATCCTTTACCAGCTCGTTTGAGGCCTCTTCATTGTTCTTGATGATGTCATCTACAATAATATAATTGGCACCAATACCAGTTGACGTTCCTCCTGGAGATGTAGCCAGATAATTCTTTTCCTCTGACCCATCCAGGCTCCAGAAACCTTTTGCGGCATCCCCTTGCTTGATGGTTGTATCCGGGAAAATGTCAGAGAAATACTTTTGTTTCACATTCTCATTTTCAACCATAATGCCATCCCGGGTCTGCTGGGCAAATAATCCAGAGAGGATCTGGTTGTAGGAACCGGTAATAATCTTTGTCCTGGGATTCTGACCAAACATCCAGAGAACAAACAATCTGGCCGTAAAAGTCTTCCCATGTCTGGGCGGCATGTTTATTATCAGTATCTGCTTGTCTATGCTGCCATTGTAAAAAGCCTGCAGTGTCTGACACAGATCTTTCAGATACGGGCGGCTTTCTTTGTAAAATTCCGGATAAAGAAGGCAACAAAAAGACCAGAAATCTCTTCTGGCCTTCTTTACTGCAAGGGCTTCCTGCAGCTTCAAATATTCAATTATTTCCTGTCTGTTATGAGCTGTTGATTTTCTCGTATTTCTTTGCAAGCTCCATCAGCTCCTCTTCCGTCATGTTTTCATACTGGTTCTGAACATTGAGGCCACCGCTATGCTCTACGTCTCGCTTATCTCTCCACTTGTCAGGCCTACGGTTCTTCAACCAGAAGATTTGTGCCGTTGTATCTGGTACCACTTCTTTTTTTACCTTCTTGGTTATTTCCATTTCCAGATTACCCGTTTCTGGATTTTCGCATATCTCTTTAGTTACTTCTTCATAAGAATATCCCAATGCCCGTTTAAGTAAAGCATTCTCTACCTGCCGGTCCACTACCTCTTTCCCCTTTTTTAGGGCCTCCGAAATCTCCTTATATTCATTTTTCCACCGATATAGCGTAGAGGACACTATCCCCATATTCTCGGATATCTGCTCATCTGTCAGACCATCCCTGGCCCACCCTTCCAGCAACAGCAAGCCTTCTAGCGTCAACCAATATTCATATTTTCCTTTAGCCGTAAGGCTCACCTCTTTTCTGATTACGCAAAAACACCCAGCCAGCATATTGCCAACCGGGTGCCTCTGTTTTTTATATACTTCTATTCTTCGAGTATACCTGTCAATACATAAAATGTCAAGCATGTTTTAGAACAAATATAATGACTAGAATACATTGGAAAAATGTAC
>PPYE01454033.1_pt1 | contig 19578 bp, 10 predicted proteins | sample 1559881 | NCBI WGS metagenome assembly PPYE01 (sample SAMN08240022, study PRJNA423297) | Human gut metagenome, whole genome shotgun sequencing project. | reverse complement strand
GATAAAGGTCCCGGAGAACGGGAAGTTATGGAAGCAGCTGAGAATAAGGCATTGGGGATGTTGCGATAAGCGCTCATTGCTTTCAATTCGTACACTGCTTTTCAATTCGCCTTTCATAAAAAAGAAACCCCGGCGTAATCACTACGCCGAGGCACTCCATTAGCTTATGCTAATTAACACTAAATTATTAAGAGAGAGATTTAGTCAATTTATTAATAGTTTGGAGTTACTTCACTTCAGGAGTAACCAGTTCCTTAATTGATTTTGTATTTAGGTACAGGAAAGCCAAACGAGGAGTTCCTTCGTTCACTATCAACTGCAATGAATCCGATGTCAGGTAGCCGATACGCTCACGAGTTTTGTACACCTCAACCTTTCCATCATCTTCCTTGCTGAATCCTTCCACAATCAGATAACCATTATCCACTTTCCACGTTTTCAAATCTAAAGACGGAATATTGATAGTAGAACACTTACCACCTTTCTTGAACTCAAATCCTTTCAACTCACCCGTAGACTTGTATGTATAAGGATTGCACCATTTTCCGATAATCTGTTTTTCTACTTTCTTCTGTCCGTAGCTTAAAGCGAAACAAGACAGAGCCATAGCCGTAATCAATAATTTTTTCATCTTAAATCAATATTTATTTTTTTAGTAAATCGTATTTCTGATCAATTCCACGCTCTCGCAGATGAATACCTTCCTTCATCCAACGTGGTTCTTTTGTTCCTTTCAGGTAATAGTCAAAGAACTGCATCATCCGGATTGTCCAGTCTTTCTGTGCACCTCTTCCCAGTACGAAATGTCCTTCACCTTTGTAATTCAACAACCATGCAGGACGTTGTAAGCGACGCATAGCCAAATAAAGAGCACGTCCTTGTTCATATGCAACAGCCTCATCCTCATCATTATGTAATATCAACAAAGGTGTATGTATCTTATCAGCCTCCAAAATTGCTGAACTTGCCAGATACTTATCTTTTGCCTCCCATAAAGTCTTTCCCATACGACTTTGTGTTTCCTCGTACATAAAATATCGTGGCAGACCGCTTCCATTACGAATTCCCAAATATCCGGTCACCATATCCGTAATTGGAGCCGCTATATTGGCACAAGTGAAAAGATCTGTCTTTGTCACCAAATATGATGTTTGATAGCCAGACCAGCTATGTCCCTGTAAGCCTATTTTCCCGGGATGTGCTATCCCCTGCTCTATCAGATACTTCGTTCCACTCACAACAGCATCATAACAACTCTGACCGGGAGTCCCAACCGTGAAATGCACATCCGGCATAAACACAATATAACCATTGCTGGCAAAATACATAGGATCCCCTAACGCACTACTCAACAAAGGTGCATGATAAATATTCAACTCACCGGAATGAGTTTCATAAAACTGCACCAACGCCGGATATTCTTTTTGAGGATCATAATCTTCCGGAAGATAAAGCAACCCCTTATTTTCCTTATTCTCATAATTAGTCCACTTTATCAGTTTAACTGTACCCCATTTATAATCTGCTTGTTGAGGATTCGCATTCGTCACTTTAACGGGATTGGAGAAATCGGACTTACTCCACCACAAATCCCTAAATTCCGATACATTCTGACGATTCCAAACGCAATACTCATGATTGTCAGAAAAACGATGTATAGTATATACATAATTCCCCTCCATCAATTTTCTCAGACGGCCTTTCATATCAAGCTGATAGACACCCTCATCCATCGTGTCTTTATCCCAAAGGCTAACTATGACTTTTTCGTCTTTCTGAAAAACATCCTTATCTATATTACTCGTCATTTTACGAATAGATTTGCCATGCTTGCGACCATATCCTTTAGTCAGGCACTCCGGCTGACGTTCTCCTGTCAAATCAATCTTCCACCAGTCATATGCATCGTACAGAAACACATTATTCCCGTCAGCCGTCCACCCTGCTATTCCATAAGCGGGAGCAGGAGCCGGTTTATCATAACTTTCCATGAACATTGGATAACCGATAGCATCAGATATATTAACAACCTTACCGGTAGCACCATCAAACTTATTCCAGACTTGAGCAATCGGATCATACATTACTGCCCACTTGCCATTTACCGACCATTTGGGAGCTGTACGATAACTACGTCCGATCAACCGTTTTGCACCTGTATGCACATTCACTGAATATATATCGAACGGCAACCGATCCAACCACTCACGCTGCATCTTATAAGGAGATTCATCTGTGTAAAGCACATAGTTCAAATTCTCTGCTCCCGATGGTAAGAGTAAATCTACGGTAAATGGAGCAACTTCTGTGAGCTTCTTAGAAAAAATATCATAAATATACGTCACCGACTTATCCTGCCTATAACGTCCGCCCCTTTGTAAAGTCGGAACTTCCATTTCGTTCCACGTCCACAACTCTAATTCAAAACTCTTGTCCGGTTTCTTCTCCGATTCTTCCCTTCTACGGGAAATCTGCTGTGAGTCCCGAAGTTCAAGTATCAAAAAATTATGGCTTTTAGACAAGTCAATACGTCCGACAGACATACCATCAGGCAAAACAATTTCTTTCCGGTCAAAAAGCAAGTTACAACCCGGCTTCTTTAATGAAAAAGCATACCACAAAGAATCATTTACGCTAAACTCCCCGATCATCTCTTTTTCATTAAAACTATAAGAAGAGGGTTCACTCTTTACAGAACTCTGATAAAGAGTCTTATATGGACCAGCTAAAGGGCCATAGCATAGCTCGTTCCTGTCTGACTTTTTACGAATGAAAAGAATAGAACGTCCTCCGTCATATAATGTATGATAGCCGATACTGTCAATATGAAAAGCAACTTCTGTCTTCAGATGACGTACCACCAGCCTGTTAAAAGCCGGAACATGATTTACCGTATCTTTCGACACATTAGTTACAGAGATTGAGTAAGGGGTCCCTTCCACAGGACGAAAAGCCTCTTTATGTTTCCATTCGGTCTTTACTCCCGAAGGCAATGACAACAAAAATGTTTTCATTACTCCTGCCGAGTCTGCCAACCGATAAAAAGCTCCCTGGTCGTTATTATAAAACTCCAGACGCTCTATATCGCCATTCAGCAATATTTCCTTCCGCGTACGGGAATCGAATAAATGCAGTTTTTTTTCTTCCTTGCTAGCCGGATTATATTCCATCAACGATATACGGTAAGTCACCCATCTGCCTGTCGGTGAAATATCCGGTGCATCAATACGTTTCCAAGATGTACATGCTTCTATATCCAACGGTTTCTTTTGAGCCTCAACAGACAAGCTTCCCCCCAGCAACAATCCTGCTATAATCCCTATATATACAAATATCCGGTTCATCTTATCTTCTCCTGTCATCTTTAATCATATCCTTATTCAAATCGACATCAGAATCAGCCGAGTTGTCATGCAATAACAAGCGGGCAAAGTGACGCCACATCTTATGCTCGAAGAAATCCTCAGACTCACCGAAGAATCCATGTGTACATTTCGGCAATACAAACATTTCGAAATCCTTATCAGCCTTAATCAATGCATCCACCAGACGCAATGTGTTAGCAGGATTCACAGTTTTATCCATCGCACCGGTAAACAGCAACAAGCCGTGCTTGTAATTCTTTACCAACTCTTGATTCGGACGTACACGGACACTATAATCATACATCGTACTTTCTACTCCCAAACTATCTTTAGTCGTTTTCACCTTCTCATCTACACCGAAATGAATCTCAACAAAGCCTTTATTATAAATACGATTGTCATGATTACCTGCCGATGAAACAGCAGCCGAATAGAAATCAGGATAAGTACAAATGGCAGCCGCCGACATAAACCCTCCACCGGAATGGCCGTAAATACCGACTTTGGTGGCATCAATAAACGGATAACGGGCAGCCAGTTGCTCAATAGCATATTTATCATCCGTCAACGGATAATCACGCATATTGTTGTATCCATAGGTATGATAAGCCTTTCCGCGCATCGGAGTGCCACCTCTGTGCCCCACAGTGATTACAATGAACCCCAGTTGAGCCAAACGGGTATTATAAACATCATTAATCGTGAAACGTGTCGGCACATATTCGAAGAACGGTCCCGGATAAACATTCGAAATGATAGGATAAACCTTTGTCGAGTCAAAGTCGGCAGGTTTCCACATCACGCCATACAAATCGGTCACTCCATCGGCAGCTTTTACCTTAAAGCGTTCCGGTGCTTTCCATCCCATCTCATAGACAGGCTGCAAATCGGGCTTTTCCAACGTCATAATCACCTTTCCATTCCGGTTACGAACCACATTCACCGGTTCCTGCGAAACAGTAGAATAAGAATCTACCATATATCGGTAAGACGGAGAGATACTGACATCATGTGACGCATTCTCCGGAGTTAACAGACGAACAGCATTCGGACGATCCAGTTGAGCTTCATAAAGAATGTAATAATAAGGGTCAATGCCTTTCTCACGACCATAACCATAGAAATACATCTTACGCCCGATAGTATCAATCTTGGTAACCGGACCAGCTACCCATATTCCATCGGTCAGTTGGTTCTTTAAGTTTCCCGTTGCTGTGTCATACAGGTAATAGTGTCCCCAACCATTACGTTCGGAACGGAAAAGGATTTCTTTCCCGTCATTCAGGAAAGAAACATTACGCATCTGATAATCGAGATATGGTTTGTTTTCTTCATGAATCACTACGCGCACTTTTCCGGTTTCTACGTCTACCTCGCAAATATCCGACTGGTTCCATGGACGGTTATAACGTTGGAAATACAAACGCTTCCCGTCCTTTGAAATATACAATATGTCAATATACTGATCAGGCCAGCGATTAATATCGATTTTCTTCACTTCACGGGTATCGACATCTCCAATCAACAATTCATATTGGGTGACATGTTTATCGCCTGCCAGTTCGGCTTTATAAGTTTTCAGTGTCGGATATGGAGTAGACAACGAATTGATTAACCATAAATCACGCACTTTCCTGTTATCCTCACGAACAGCATAAAAACGATGGCTACCTGGAATCCAATGAGTAGATTCGGCTCCGAAGCGTCCTTCCAGCTTACCCTCATCTTCACGGTTAAATGTATAATTCGGCTCACCGTCCGTTGTCAGTTGTACAGGAATGGTATCTTGCCCTTTCTTTTGATTCCCAACAAAATACAAATTATCCTTGCTGGCATAAAGAAAATAAAGACTATCTGGAGAATACTTCATCCAATACGGATCACTATTTCCATAAGATGGTTTCTCATTAAGCTGCTTCAGTGCTTTCGTATGAATATTGTACGTATAAAGTCCACGGTCAAAATCAATACGAATCGTTTCGTTATCCTTCATGAAAGTGAAAGACAAATATGGATCTGCCGAAGAATAGGCTTTCTTGGTATATACTGCAATTTTACTCAATAATTCAGCCGTATCAAACAGAAGACGTTTTTCCTTTTTCTTCGGATTTACATAATAATACTTCTTTCCTTCACGTGTAGTAAACGAATAATAAAAACAGTCCGTACCATTAATAAACGTTGGCTTGACTTCTGTTGAATACTTTATTATAGGATTCTGTTCTAACAGACGGAACTTTTCCGCTAACTTATAATTCGCTTTCTGCTGTGCATCGGCAAAGCTACATATCAACAATGCAACCACCAGGCACACATATCTAAAGAGAGAGTTTTTCATAAAATCTTATCTATTGTCTTATTTGTTACGGTTAATATCTCCCCAATAGTCTGCACGAGTATCACCCAGCAAATGCTTGGCAAAGAAACGGTACATCTTCTTCTCAAAATACTTATCAGCAGAACCATATCCATGGCCGGCACCCGGAATCACCAGCATATCAAAATCCTTGCCGGCTTCAATCAATGCCTGCGCCATGCGATAAGTATGAGCAGGGTTCACGTTCTTGTCCATATCACCGGTGACGAGCATTAAATGTCCTTTCAAATTCTTGGCAATCTCCGTATTCGGCTTCACATTGAACTTGTATCCATACTCTTTTGTCTCATTACCCAAACTATCTTTTACTACTTTTTCCACTTCCTTCACACCGTTATAGCATTCTCCCCACCCACGATTATAGATATTGTTATCATGATTTCCGGAACAGGAGACAGCAGCTTTATAAAAGTCCGGATAAGTACAGATGGCTGCAGCAGCCATAAATCCTCCACCGGAATGACCGTAGATACCGACTTTTTTACCATTAATAAATGAATACCTCCGAGCTAACTGCTCAATAGCATATTTGTCATCAGCTAATGGATAATCACGCATATTACCATAACCAAACCGATGGTATGCCTTTCCACGCATAGGAGTATCTCCTCTGTGAGACACAGCAATTACGATAAAACCTAACTGCGCCAAACGGGTACAACATCTGTCTTCTAAGGTAAATGAAGTAGGAACTTGACCAAAGTAAGGCCCCGGATATACCACAGAAATAATCGGATATACCTTAGTAGAATCAAAGTCTGCCGGTTTCCACATTACTCCATGTAAATCGGTTATATTATCAGCAGCCTTCACAACAAAACGTTCCGGTTTTTTCCATCCGGCTTTGTAGGCTAATTCAATATCCGGCTTTGCCAATTCAAGAATCCCTTGTCCCTTGTTATCTTTCAACATGATTTTAGGTTCCATATCCACTCTTGAATAAGTGTCAATATAGTATCTATTAGACTTCAGGAATTTAACCTGATGCTGACCGTCTTCCGTACTTAATGGAGTTACTCCTTCCCTATCAATATGCACTTTATAGAGCATGTAATAAGATGGGTCAATATCTTTTTCCCTGCCATATCCATATAGATATACTGTTCGCCCCAAAGTATCAATAGAAGCTATCTGACCTGCCACCCACTCACCGGAAGTCATCACATTCTTCAACTTTCCATTACCATCATAATGATAGTAATGCCCCCATCCCGTACGCTCCGAACGAAAAAGAATATCTTTACCATCATTCAAAATAGCGACACTACGAGCATGCGGATCACGATACGGTTTGTCAACTTCATGAATTATTTCTTTCACCTCCATTGTAGAGAGGTTGACAGAACACAAATCCACTTCGTCCCATGTACGTTTCGTACGTTCAAAAAAGAGGTATTTACTATCCTTTGTCACACACAAAGGATTTATGTATTGATCCGGCCACTTACTTATGTCTGTTTTTTTTACGGTACGCCCAATCACGTCAACTATAACCAGTTCATTTTGGGTTACATTCTTATCACCAGGGAATTCATAACGATAAGTAGTCAGGGAAGGCCTGTCATCCAACGAATTTATCACCCAAAAATCTCTAAGCAGACGTTCATCTTCGCGTACTAAATAAAGATGCCTTGAATCGGGGCACCAACAGATATCAGACATGACTTCTCCTTCTTCGTCCGTTCCTCCATCATGCGCATAAGAATAATACCGAACTCCATCAGTGGTCAACTGCACTTCCGTCGTATCCATTCCCATCTCCCCATTACCTTTCACATACAGATTGTGTTTCTTCACATACACAAGATATTTTCTGTCTGGCGAATATTTCATCCATGAGTAACGATCAAATAATGACCGACTCTTTTCTTTCTTTTTCTCTACAATCTGGTGTGTCAGGCGATTATATTCATAGTTCCTACCTTTATAAGAAAAAGAAAAAGAAGCCAGGTTTTCAGAAAATTTGATATCACTCAACTCCAGTTTATTCCTGTCCACTACACCCCTAGTAATCTGTGCAATTCCCGATGCCAGTTTCCCTTTATCAAACAATGGTTCTTTTAACCGACGTTCAGGATCTACAAAATAGTAATCCTTCCCGACAGTCGTATGAAATTCAAACCAAAACTTATCTGTTCCATTAATTTCATTCGGCCAGAGATTTAGACTATTAGCAGTAAAATTACCCCCTAAACCGAAAGCCTGAAATTCATTTGCCAATTCATAGTTGGCCTGCTGTTGGGAAAAAGCATGCAGAATGCCTGACCAAGCAAATAAAACTATAAATAATATTCTTTTTCTCATATTCAAATAAACAAAGGAGAATCACATAAAGTATTCAAGACTCAATGCGATTCCCCGCATAATCTATATAGATCAAGTTATTTTAAAGGTCATACTGAACAATCTGGTTAGCATTTCCTATTTTATATAGTACATCCACTATTTTTCCAAAATTATTATCTCCCTCCTTCTCACTTTCCTCATTCGGGTATAATTGTTTTATTTTTACATCATTAACCAATCCTGATTCTTGCTTGTCCTTCTCTTCCACCCCATATATAAAGAAACTTCCGTCTTCCAAGGCAACCCCTAACTGACCGTTGTAAACTCCATATTTTGGATACAAATATATATCATTAGATGAAAGAGCAATCACCTTCTTGTCAAATGTATGAATCAATTTTGGAGCAGATGCCATACCTTTCACATATTGGCAATACCACAATTCATTCCCCATTGCAATAACAACATACTGCTTTTGTTCAAATACAGCCATATCTGTATACTCTTTATTTTTCAATGACGTCAAGTCATTTTCATAATAATCATATATATCCCATTTTTTATTCTTCATTCTGAAATAGCGCAATTGATAAGACATATCGTTACCCTTCATCAAGGCAACCCATGCTTGCATCATGTCGCCATTCACATTAACTGACGCAGTTTTCATTGTTACAATACTTTCATCACGCATATTCTGAAAGTTCTTAGCATCCTCTCCTTCAAATTCAACTATTTCTCCGGTATCCTTCACCGTATTATCATAAAATGTCGGATCATTGGAACTATTCTTCACCCCACCTCCATTTCGAATAATTACCAATGAGTTATCCTCTTCACGGAGAGCCAGAACCGCATCCATATTTCTGTCCTTAAACTTCTGTACAGGATATAAAGCACTGAATTTAGTATAATTCCACAGTGGAATAGACATATAGGCTCCAGCATGAAAATCATTTGCAACCGGCTTCGTGTGCATATAAATATATCCATTTTCATCACGAATAAATTTTGCAGAGTAAGACATGGCAGCTTCTACAGGTTTGAAGCCTCCCACCGGCAAATCCCCATAGAACTCATCCTCTGTATATACTTCACGCTCCAAAGTATTACCGTTCAGCTCCACCCAACGATCTTGCATCACTACCAGTTCATCATATACAGTCTCTACCTGTCCGAAAGTACTAGGATAACCCAAATGCTCAAAAACACCTTTGGGGTTGGTTCCTAAATCTTTGACTAAATACTTTTCGACAGAATGATATGCGATAGAATCACGTACCACTTTCTCACCCCAGATATTCACAGTTTCTGACACACCATACAAGGTCTTAATCTTGATAAATGAAAGTGTTGACTTTCCATCTACGTCAGACAAAACCACCCATCCTCTCTGATAAGGAGAACGAACCAAAATGTCTGTTGAAGCAGAGTACTTAACCCCTGTTTTATTGTCGATGACGGAAAATGTGAGTTCAAACAATCCGATCTTATGAGAATTGAAAGTATACGAAGGTGCTTTTACATTCAACAATTCTCCGTCTAGTCTCCATTCGTAACTCACATCCGGATCTGTTTTATCAATTGTAAACTCAAACGTAGGTGTTATAACTAAGTCTTCATCTATCCCAACACTATAGTTTTTTTCAATATTACTAATAGTGCCTTTCAGTTCATTAATCGGTGTATAATCATAATTGTTTTTATCATCCAGGCAACTGCAAATGCTACTCAATAAAAGTAGTAATAAAATATAAACTGTTATCTTTTTCATACTTCCTCCGTTTTTTAATTATCCGGCAACAGGAATTTCCATTTTACCATACTCATCACTCATGGGTTCATCCGGATGTTGAGTATTATAATCTTTAATTCTATTTTTCAGACGCAGTGCATATTTACGCAATATAAACATATCTTTTCCGTCAAATACCACCCCGTCTTTTTTCAATTCTTCCAAAAACATTAAATATTTCTTTTCCGAATACCTCCCCAAATACCATTCTTCAACAATGTTGTAGGGATTATTCACATCACCGTCGTTTCTAGTCCACCACTCAGGTGCAAACAACAAATTAGATACGGAAATAATAGCACGTGAATAGACACTCGGACCTTGACGAACCTCACCACCGTCATTCACTTGCAACGTCAGCAGTTCAGCTTTCGTATCCAATTTTTCGTAATACTTCAGAACCACCAATATTTCTCCGGTTAGTTCTCCTGCTTTAATTACGCACTTCTCTGGCAATTCATATTGGGTAGCAGGCAAAGTCGTTCGTTCCGGATCTACACTGACCGTAAACTCCAAATCCTTATCCTGTACTTTTCCAGAAATGGTAACTCCTAATAATATCTTAGCATTTTCACCTTCATTGTAAAACTTAAAAGATACACCTGTTGTATCTGTTGTCATATTTTTCTCAAATGCAATATATGACACATCATTTGTATGGGTCAGTAATCCTTGCTCCTCACAAGAAGTAAAGAAGGAGACTCCCAACAATACAATGACTATATAAAAACTTATTCTTTTCATATATCTTCAATCTTTCAAAATTTAAATATTGCTTTCCGAATCAGGCAATGGCATCACCAAATTATCTTCAATCGCCGGATATTCTACGGACTGCTTTTCATCCGACCCTTCCAAGTTCCGTTTCAAACGCTTGTATAAAAAGAAAGTCTGTCCTTCGCCAATAAACTCGCGACGGGCGTCATCAACAATCAGATTAATAAAGTCTTGCTTCGTACCCGATTTGCTAAGGTCAGGAGAACTAATACCTCTCCCTTGTTTCACAGTTTTAAGATATGTCTTGGCCAATTCCTTATCTGTATCATAAATAGCCTCTGCAGCTATATAATATACTTCAGACATACGAATCATAGGCACCATTGTACTATTCACTTTACCAAAACCAGAACCTTCATCTTGTTTTTTATACTTCAATGAACGATAAAAAGAAGAAGTATTCGGTCCTAACTGATACTTAAGACGCCAGTCTTTATCGCTTTCGGTACCGAAGAATTTCGTTATCACAGCATCACTCAAAGCCAGATACTTTTCATCATCCGGTTTGGTAGCATTATCACTTGCATGATTAATCTCCAAATCCCAATCAGTCTGATCTGTAGAATATAATGCAAATATAATGTCTTCATACATCTTTATATTCCCATTCTCTATATTCATAGGTCCACTATAACTACTTGTTACTGCCTTATAATAACCTTTATCAGCATTAATATCTATTAGTAACTTCGCTGTTTCATAGGCCTTTTCCGATTGTCCTGCATATAAGTAAACACGAGCCAACTCCGCAGTTACGGCATGATAATTAAGATGGAATCCTCTGTACCACACAAAACGTTCTTCTCCGGAAGGAGACTTAGTAAAACGATTACCCGAAGTAAACTCTGATGACTTATCCACATCCTTCAAAATCTTTTGCGCTTCTACTAAATCAGCGATGATGCGTTCCAAACAGTAACCGACTGTTTGTCGATCGGATAAATAAGATGGATATTTGTCCACATAAGGAATAAAAAGCCTATCTCCCGGATTCATAGCCAAAGACGGCGCATATATACGTAACAAATCAAAATGCATATACGCCCGTAAGGCAATAGCTTCTCCTAAAATCATATTTTTCTCCTGCGTACGTTTGTAGAACAGCATTGTATCTTCCTCTGCCACCTGCTGTGCAAGGTTATTACAATTGGCTATGATATTCCACGCTGCGCTCCACATAGCATCTGTTGTAGGAGTAAGTTCAGAGTTCTTATACAAAAACTTCGATAATTTCTTCATAGCTTTACCACCACCGCTGTCGGGGGCTTTGTCCAAGTCATATACCTGTCCCCAGCCATCTATCAACCCCCAGCTCAGATTACTACCGTACAAATCGAAAGTCGCCAACTTCCGGTATATACCGTTCAGAGCTGTACGATAACCATTTCCTGTCTCAAACAAATATTCTTCCTTTATCTCATCCGCAGGTCTCACGTCCAGCCAGTCACTACAAGAACTGAACGAGATAGCTGCTAGACATGACACAAATATTATTGTATATATCTTTTTCATTTTTTCTTCTTTTTTTAGAACTGTGCTTTTAATGAGAATTCCACTTTCCAAGATCTCGGATAGCTCAATCCGCGTTCCTGTTTAATAGAGGACCAGTTTATCAAGTCACTCGTAGAAGCTTCCAGACGAAGCAGATTCATGCGGAGATGTTTTTTTATCCAGTCACGGTTAAAATCATAGCTGACATTCAATGAATTCAATCGAACCAATGCTTTATCCTGCACGAAACGTGATGTTGGCAAAGTAGTCATCCCCCGGTCTTTAATATCTTTAAACTGAGCTATGTCACCCGGTTTTTTCCATCTGTCCGTCAATACGCGTAAATCGACATTCTTGTTCACTAAGTCCGCATTTTCCACATTGTTGACCAATGTTTGATTGTATTCCTGTCCACCCCACTCATAAAGAAATGAAGCAAACAGAGTCCAATTCTTATACGACAGGTTCAACCCGAAAGCACCACTACATTTAGGTTCTGTATTTCCAACTACAACCTCCTGCGCAGCATTCCACTTATCAGCTATAGAGCCATCACGGTTCAAAAAGATCTCTTTACCCGTAGTAGGATCAATGCCCAATGAACGTACAGCCCAAATTGAAGTCAGAGAAGCTCCTTCCTCATACTGTGGCAGTGGTACCGAATATTCCGCACCATGAGACAGCCCTAATGTTTCTTGATAAAGTGCTTCATTTTTATAATAAGCGGCCACTCTCTCATTATATGCTTTCTGAGAGTCGGAAATCTTCAGAATCTCATTCTTATTGTGCGCCATATTTCCCCATAACGCCACATTCCAGTTTCTGTCACGATAAATATCCGCACGAAGTTTTAATTCTACGCCTTTGTTGGCAACTTGTCCCATATTATCTTTGTAAGTAGAGAAACCGGAAGTTTGGGAAAGAGTGACATCATTCACCAAGTCAATTGTCTTATTATAGTAATACTCGAAATCAACAGTCAGGCGATCATGGAACGTTTTTGTTTCGATACCAACACTCAGCTTATCCGTCTTTTCCCAAGTCAAATCTTTATTACCTAAAGCTTTCAATACAGCCCCATAACCTGTTATATACCATTCATCAAATAAAGTTTCATACATCGTCGTTGCAGCATAAGCCGGGAAATTAACTTTACCGGTACGCCCATAAGAAGCACGTAATTTTAACTTATTGATATATCCGTTACTTTTGAAGAAATCATAGTTATGAATATTAACACCCAAACCTCCAGAGAAGAAAGGAGCCCACTTCTGATTCGCCCCAAACTCTGACGAACCGTCGAAACGTACAGAAGCGTCTACCAAATAAATATCATTCCACGTATAATTGGCAGAAGCTAATACGCTAACCCTTCGTGTGGTATTCTCAGTACGAGTAGGTTTCTTATATACTTCCGCCGCATAATTCAGAGAGTGAAACTCACCCGACGGAAATCCACGATAATGAGCATTGGTACTCTCAGTGGTACCTGAAGCTGCTTCCCAACCTGCTGAAACATTCAAATTGTGCTGCTTGTTAAAGCTACGTGTATAGTATAAAAAAGCATTGGAATTCCAATCCAAACTTTCTCCATTCGTCGTATACAAATCACCGGCAAGATTATTATCTTTTGAACCTGTAACACTAGTCTTACTTGAAAGCGGATCAATAAACTTTTCTGATTTGGAATATTTCTTCGTTACACTGAACTGCCCTTTAACCGTCCAGTAATCATTCAGGTACCAGTTAAAGCTCAAATTATCAATAACCTCATCATAAGAGTTCCAATTATAATTACCCAAAGTTGCTTCATATAGCGGATTATTATTGTCACGTCCGCTAATTTTCGAATATGTGAGTTTCTCCCGGAGTGTTCCATCATCTTTATAAGGAGAGTCATAAGGCTGTAGTCCGCTAAAATCACTAAACGAACCATACGGAGATTCTTTCGATTTCGTATGCCCGAAAGATACATAGTTTCTTACTTGCAAATTCTTGATGCGATAATCCAAAGAGAAGCCTGCACTATAGCGATTACGTTCTGTACCCTTCATCACACCATCTGCTATATTAAATGAACCGTCCACACCATAACGCAAATTAGGTGTTCCTCCCTCTAAGTAAATACTGTGCTTATGATTGAAAGAATTTTGAAGTGGAATAGACATCCAATCCGTATCTACTCCTTTTTGAATTAAAGCGTATTTCTTATAATAGTTGTTCATCCCTACCGCAGTCGATGGAATGTTAGCTTGTCCTTTATCAAATAATCCTGCGAGACGCTCTATTTCCAGCTTCTCCGATGCATTTGCCAAATTATAATCCCGTAAATCGGGCATTTCCAACGTTCCTGTAAAGTTATAAGAGACACGAACCTCTCCTGCTTTCGGAGCAACAGTAGTAATTACCACCACTCCATTAGCAGCACGTGAACCATACATAGCAGTAGCAGCAGCATCTTTCAAAACCGTCAAACTCTCAATACGGGTAGGATCCAAGTCATATACCTTCTCAATGCTTACTTCAAAACCGTCCATGATAAAAGTTGGTAAATTAGGATTATTCTCCAAATTTGATTTTGAAAGCTGATCTTTATCCAGTTCTTTAACGCCAAAACCGGAACGTCCACGAATATACATTTCTGGTAAAGCATTCGGGTCAGAACCAAATTGTACGTTATCTACCAAACGGAAAGAGGGATCGAATGACTGGATCGCCCCAATTATATTTGTCTGTGACACCTTACGCAAGTCATCACCCGAAATCTGAGTCGAACTACCCGTAAAACTGGATTTACGTACATTGCTATATCCGGTCACAACCACATCTTCCAATGTTTTGACATCATCCACCAATGTAATTTCAACCGTTTTCCGACGAGTAGCATCCACTTGGACAGTTTGCTTCTTCATACCTATAAAAGAAACTTCCAACACCACCTTATCACTTTTTACGTCCAAAGTAAATTCACCTTCAATATTGGTAGAAGTACCTGTACGAGTACCTTTAACAATAATACTAGCTCCGGGAATCGGCTCTCCATGTGAGTCTGTCACCATACCACGGACACGGTTTTCACGCTTTTGTTTTCGAATGACAACAATACCGTCTTTCATCACATAGTCAAACCCTTGAGGATTCAACACTAATTTAAGAGTTGTATCCCATCTCTCGTTCTTCACATCAAGTGATACCGAAGGAACACCCTTGAACATTTGTGAATTATATAACATATTCACACCTGTCTGTTTTTTCACTGCATCCAGGACAGTCTCTATAGAGACATTGTGCAGTTTCAAAGTCACCGTCTTGTCTTGTGACGGTAATGCCCATGCACTAAACGTACAGCACATTGCCACTAGAAAACATAGCAGCCATCGTTTTTCTCTCATAAATTAATAATTAAACTTTTGTGTACCTAATATTCTAACTATTCTAATATTCTATCTTTTCCATTCCTGTTCTTCCACTTTGTCATATATCAATATATTCCTGCCACTGATTTTATAAGTAAGGTCTCCTGTCAGTTCCAGTGCATCCAGGAATGAATTTATTGTTCCGTAGCGTTTCAAGTTACCACTATAGGTAATGTCGCGCAGGTTAGGGGTTTCGTAATAAACCTGTATGTCGTACCAGCGTTCGAATGTCTTCATTATATCGCCCAAGGGACGGTCATTAAAGATGTACATACCATCTACCCAACCAACATATTCTTCCAAATCCACCTTGCGTTTCGTTGAACTATTGGCAAATACAACAGCTTGTTCACCCGGTGAGAGAGTAACCGTTTCCGCATTTAATGTAGAGAATTTCACTTTTCCATGTACTAGGGTTGTATAACAAACAGGGGTATCGGCATAAGCATTCACGTTGAATTCAGTACCAAGTACAGTTATTTCCCCGAGATGAGTTTGTACCACAAATGGATGATTCTCATCTCCTGCTACATCAAAATAAGCTTCACCCTCCAAACGCACAATTCGACGTTTACCGGCAAAACGTACCGGATAGGTCAATTTAGAACCGGCATTCAAATGTACTGTCGTTCCATCTGCAAGGATTACAGTATTTTCACCTCCACGCGGTATTACCAGTTCATTTGATTTGCCAGATTGTTCTTCAATGTTTTTCTCCTCATGTTGTGTCGTGACGGTAGGCTGATAAGACAGCACTCCTTTCTTATATTTTACTTGAACGCCATCTACTACTACGCTTACTTCTTTTCTATGCACATCAATCACGCTGCCATCGGACAAAGTCAATTGTGCCTGCTGCGTTCCCGGCTGAATCAAAGTTTTCCCTTCTTTTTCCGATGAGATATAATTCGACATATAGAAAGAAAGAGCAACGGCTAAAGTAACGACAGCCGCAGCAGCGTACCACCCCACCCGACGAGAACGACTCTTCCGGCCTTTCGATTCCATCTGCCCGATACTCTGAAGAAAAGACTGATAAGCTTTCTTTGACGAATATTTTTGATATTCTCCAAAGGCGACTTTCAAAGTCTCCCCGCTCTGTAACTGCTCGTATACATTTCGTAAGTCCGGACATTCTGCCAACCGTTTCTCAAGATCTTTTTGTTCCACTTCATCAGCCTCCCCCAAAAGAACCTTTCTCATTAAAGCAGCGTCTTGATATACATTTTCGAACTTCTTCATCTTATTGCGTTTTTTTAATTAAACAATTGTTTAATTCATCTTTATTATAGATATACACAACTCATAAAAACGGGTGACAAAAAGATGACATTTTTTTGAGATAAAAGAATAATGAATCAGAATTTAGAGGTAGAAATATATCATAATGTCATTATATAGAAGAAAAAGATTTGATTTTAACAAATAGAATAAATTTTAATCAATCAATAAAAAGACAAAGAAGTATCAGAATGTTTTTTTATTTTTAGAAAAATAAAAAAAGAATTATGGAATGAATGGAATCCCCCAACCTTTCACGGAGGAATTTATAGCTGCGAGTCTTTTGGGTTTTGACAGTATTGATACTTATCTCCAGACGTTCCGCTATCTCTTCCCATGTATGTCCCTCAATTCTCATTAAAATAATCCGACGTTGTTCGGCAGGAAGTTCTTCGATATAGCAATAGAGTTGCCGGATAATTTCTTCTTTTACTGTCAGTGCATAAATCGTATCTTCGTCCACCATACTTTCTTCTTCCGCCAAAGAACTTAAAATAGTATCATGAATTTGATTATTACGTATATATAATAAGGCATTATTATAGCAGGCACGATAAAGATAATTGGTAAGTTCTTTAATATCAGAAAAGGTACGCTTCCCCTCCCATACAGAAATAAAAACTTCCTGTACCAAATCTTCCACCGCATCGGGGACTGGCAATATCTTGGAAACATAAACACATAAAGCAGTATAAAAACGATCGTAGAAATCGCCCCACATCTTTTTATCCTTCCGGTTTACTCCCGCTACTATGAGCAACAGGGCACAAAAGGCGCAAGCTTTAAAGAGGAATATAAAAATAAGAAATACTTCGATTAGTAATAACATTATTTGCAATAAAATCATTACCAATCAAAATATGTTCGGGACTTGATTGTTTACTACTTTCTGATTGCTATGATATATGCTGTCATTCACAGTCGTCACAGAGGCGTAACCATCTTATTCACAGATATCTTATGTGAACAGGTAGTATCATTCTCACTCTTCACAGCCCTTCACTTTCTTCACCAAATACACATTGCCCAATCTCGTATGCTGTCGACTGATACCCGTTGCAGTCAGAATCTGCGCCAATTGGATAGGAGTACAATTACGAAGTACAGCCGGAAACCTCTTTTTCAATTCTTGATGAATGATAGCGGCGGAGAGTGACAGACAATCCGGTTCATCCAACATGGCAGGCGCGTATATGTTGCACACAATGTCTTCTATGGGGTTGACATGATAGTATGCGCTATTATGACGTTGCAAAGCATGTTCTTCCTCCTTGTTGAACCAGTGACGGGCACCTGCAAGCAATTCCTCTTTCAGTTGGGCGTAGATTTGTGAATGTTCAATTCCGGTACAGTCAATATCATGCTCCGCTTCAATGCAGATGAATCTGCGGCTGCCTGTCGGATCGCACAGTAAGTCAGTCCGGTTACTTGTTCCGATGAAAGAGGCGATACGAGGCAGCGACCGGAAATTTTTCTGATAGGCTTTGCAGATGTTGAGGCTGGACATTTGCATCAGATTTTTAAGTAACGGCATCTTTTGTGCTCCGAATTTATCAAATTCGTCCATGTTTAGTAACCCCATCTCGGCTAGGAGACGTTCGGGATTGCCTTGTGCGGTTAGTTTCAGATTATCCGAATAATAACGGGCTAGTTGTGGCGGCATCAGCATACGGCAGAAAGTGGATTTATGGCGTCCCTGTTCTTCGCTGATAAGTATCGGGGCTACGCTGTTTGCTTGTGTTTGATTCACTCCCAGCCATTGGGCGGCAAGTCCGAGCATCCAGGTGTGAAAGCTTTTTATCCATATAGGAGTGTCGGATACTCGCTTCGCCAAGGGCTTCAACCGATCCGTTCCGTCCCAGGCAGGTAGTTCGTTCATATAAAGCCGGAAAGGGTGGTAGCTTTCCACTAGGGTAGAGTAAATGTATCTTTGAAGGTCCTTGTCCCAGCAGTTGATTCCTTCTTTGTGGGCTTCCAGGCAGAAAGTATTCAGTTCTCGCTTGTCTATGCGGCAGAAAGGAATTTCTCGTTGCCCGGAGGGGCGAAATTCGGTTTCTTCGGTGAGTAAGTTGTAGCGGAAGTCATATCGTACTTTCAAAAAGTCAATCACTTGTCGTGTTAGAAGGACGGGGTGTTTATGTACTTCTTGTTTATATGCTTCCTGTTCATCTATTTCTTGCATTTTCGGTACGTTCTTTGAAGTGTTCGGTGAAACGATGACGTTTGACGATTCTTTCATCAATGCTTGTATTCTTTTTGCCAAACGTTTCGAGTTATATTCTAATGTCTTCATATTTTTCTTGTTTTTTAAATGAATAAATGTTGTTTTTTCGACCGGTTGATGCCGCTAAGGTATAACATGAAATATGGGGTTTGCAAGTATTTAACTAAGAAAATATTTATTTTCTTCTGAAACGAAAAACAAGCTTTTCTATGCTGATATATCGTTACTTTGTCGTATCTTTAGCGCTTGTTTAGGAAAAGCCGACTGGAGTTGTCCGGTTGGCTGACAATAGTTGACTGAACAGCCGATTCCAATCGTCCGAATAGCCGATTAAAGTTGTCCTATGATGAAGTTACACATTTAAATTGATAAGAAGTAATGGCTATTGTGTTTGATTGGTATGAAAATCCTAATGCTTCTTCGGAAGAAGAAGCGGCGTTGCATCCGCGTATCTTTATGAATGGAAAAGTGGATACGGATACTCTTTGTTACAAGATTCATGACTACAGTTCGTTGACTGTGGGCGATGTAAAGAATGTGCTTGATAACTTATCGAAGATTCTCGG
>PPYE01759029.1_pt1 | contig 19588 bp, 20 predicted proteins | sample 1559881 | NCBI WGS metagenome assembly PPYE01 (sample SAMN08240022, study PRJNA423297) | Human gut metagenome, whole genome shotgun sequencing project. | reverse complement strand
TTTCCCATCATCAGGTTACACATATAGAGAGGGTAAAGATGGTAGGATTGTTGCTTTCCCATCATCAGGTTACACATATTCTGAAAATAGTAAGGGAAGAATAGTTGCTTCAAAGATAAAATAAGAGTGCACTACGCAAATATAAATATTTTCATGTGGGACACCCTTATTTTAACAGAATTATTTTTCGATTTTTATTAAGTGCTGCAAATTGGGGTCGTTCTTAATCCGTTCCATTTCGTCCGTGACAATCTGCTGGACTTCCTGCTTGACCCGGTTGTAATTTGCCTGTATTTCTTCCTGCATCCGGTCGTTCCCGTCCTCGTCCCTGAAATCTATGATTTGGGGTAGCTTCTTGTAATTGGCTGTTTCCCGCTTCACTTGCTCGTTATCCACCACAATTTCGCAATGAAAAATCTTCTGCTCGATGCGTTCATCGAAATTATCGCTGACCGCACCCACGAACATACCCTGCGTCAAGTTGGATATTTTACTGGGTGGTATCAGGCTATCCATCTGCGTACTGATAGAGGTTGATTTATCATTCCGGTTGATAGTCATGCTTTGCCGTTTTTGTAGTACCTTTCCGAAACGGTCTGAAAGCGTTTTTGCTGTTTCAGAAACCACCTGACCGCTAAAAATATTACCCACCGTATTTTCGATTACCTTGCTTTCCTTGTCCCCATAATCCCGGCGTAACTGGCTGAAATCCTGAAAGCCCAAACAGACCGCTACCTTGTTGCTTCGTGCCGTTGCTATCAGGTTATCCAGTCCCCGAAAATAGATGGTCGGTAATTCATCAATGATTACAGAACTTTTCAGTTGGTGCTTCTTGTTTATCAGCTTCACGATACGGGAATTATACAATCCCAAAGCACAGGAATAGATATTTTGGCGGTCGGGATTATTGCCTACCACCAAAATTTTAGGTTCTTCCGGATTGTTTATATCCAGTGAAAAATCATCCCCTGTCATTACCCAATACAGGGCAGGTGAAATCATTCTTGAAAGTGGGATTTTAGCACTTGCAAGCTGCCCTTGCAACTGGTCTTGGGCGTTGGATTCCCATGCGTCCATGAACGGTGAAAGGTAGTTTTCCAGTTCGGGATAACTGGTTAAAATTGTAAATGTATCGGAATATTTTTTATTCAGAAACTCAATGGCGTGCGGGAATGTACAATACTTACCACCCTGATAGATTTTCAAAAACCACACAATGGAAGCCAGTAAGATAATCGGACTTTCCACAAAGAAATCTCCCTGTTTGGTTATCCAACTCCTATTCAAATTTAACATGATTGTGTAACTGGCTTCATAAGCATCCGATATGTCCGTCATAAATGCCGGATTTATCGGGTTGCATCGGTGACTTTTGCGTGGGTCGTCAAAGTTAATCATATAGAATTTAGGTTTTACCTTATACCCGTTTAAATGGTTGATTAGGTGATTGTAAGCTATCTCCGAAAGGTCGGGAAATTTGTAGTCATAAATATAAACAGCGAACCCTTTTTCGATTTGCTGTTTGATGTAATTATTGACTATCGCATACGATTTTCCCGAACCGGGTGTGCCTAAAACCATGCTTGCCCTGAACGGGTTTACAATGTTTATCCACCCATCGTTCCACTTCTTTTTATAGTAGAAACGGGTCGGCAGATTGATAGAATATTCGTTTTCTATCAGGCGTGTTTCCTGTGCGAAACTTTCATTATCCAAATTAAACACATCGTCCATCAGGTTATTTTTCAACAGGCGGGAAATCCATACTCCGGCTGCCAATAACGAAAGATACCCGGCTGTCATGGTAAAGATATACAATGCCGTGTTTGCCGCCAGTGGCAACGGTAAAACCAATAACCACCAGTTCAGGAAAAACAGGATAAAACCGATTGTCAGGAATACATAAATCTTGTTCCATGTGATTTTTTCCTCTTTCACTCCCTTTGTTCCCAAACAGGAAAGCGCAAGGAATACCACTGAAAAAAGTTTGGTATATAGGATATTGGAGAACAGCCCGGCGGTACGCTGGAAGTTCAACAGAATTTTATCAACTACCCCGATATTGATACCCCATTCCCGGAACGACAGGTAACAAAACCAGTAAATGTTTATCACTACAAATAAAATACTAATTGCCCGCATAAAGTCCATGACCTTTGCAAGTCCTCTTAAATCATCTTCATTCTGCATAATTGAAATTTTTATAGTTATTAAATACGTCTTTGTTTCTTCTTCTTTTTCTTCTTGGGTGGTGGAACTTGGCTGTTGTCGAGTGGCGTATCGTCCCCACCGGATAACAGGCTGAACAGTCCCGCAATGGCTTTTCCTGTATTTTCAAGGTGTCCGGTCGGGTTATATTCCGGTGTGTGTTCCTGTTTACTGTTTCCCGTCAAAGTACGGGAGCCGGAAAACAGGTCGTTGAACACATTGGCGGAAAAGTCCTTTCCCAACCGTGAACCGTTCAGGACGGTACGGTTTTCGTGGTCGATGAATGTTATACCGTATATCCTGCCTGTATCGTTCTGCCGGAAAAGAACATCTATACCTTTCTTTTTCAGTTCTTGTTCCAGTTCCTTACGATTATGGGCGGATTTCATCACTGCGCCGACTGTCCGGCGGGTACGCTCTTTCAGGTTCTTGTCCTGAATGTCCTTTGTGGATTTCTTGATGTGTCGCTGAATGGCTTCGTAACCTACCGACTTACCCAAAGAAGAAGATTTGAACGGGTTTCCCTGCTTTTCTCCCTTGTCATTGGTCGCCGAATAGACAATGCCGTTATATGGTTTGCCGTTCACTTCCCCTTTCACTTCCTCCGCCTGTACATTATATATAGATAGCAACGCTTTGTATTCCGTGAAACTTTGGAAACGGTAGCTGCTGGCAAGGGCTTTCACCGTATTGGCTAACTGGTGCTTTACGTCCCCTGCCCGGTAGTCCACCTTTTTAAGTTCGGGGCGGTCGGCTGCCTGTTTCTTCTCTGCCGGATGCAGCCCGTACTTCTGTTCCAGTTCACGGGTGATTTGTTTGCTGCGGATATGCTCGAACTTGTCGTTTATCTTTTTGCCCGTATCATCCACCCGGATGGAAACGATATGTATATGATGCCTTGCAATATCTTCGTGCTTGTAAACCATATACGGCTGGTTGCCGTACCCCAACTTATCCATATATTCTTTGGCTATATCCGCAAGCTGGCTATCGGAAAGTACATCGTCCGGGTGCGGGTTCAGGGAGATATGGATAATCGGCTTTTCCGTTTTCAGGTCTGCGGGCAGGTGCATATCGAAACATTCCATACATCGCCGGATGCTGAAATTTCCGTCCTCGCTTTCAAACATACGGTTGCTTAAAAGTACCTTTCCCTGCTGTTCATCCACCTTGTTTTGGTTGTAGGAAAGCGCACCGAACAGGGAACTGCCTACGCTTATCTTTGCAACCATCTTGTTTCAAATTCACGGGTCAGTTCAATAATTTGGCGGTTCAGGTCGGCAAGTTCTATCGTTGCCTTTTCCAGTTTATAGAGAAAAGCGAGAGCTTTCTTCTCTGAAAAATTGGTATTGAGAGCCTTTACCACCTGATTATAATTCACGGCTATACCCCTGTACTGGGAATATAAAGCGGTCAGCCGGGTATAATATTCTACCGCCGCCTTGTCGATTTTAATCACTTTGAACGGTTCGCCAAAGATGCGGGCGGTGATAAAATGCGCTTTGGTACGCATACCGGACTGGTCGAACAATGCCAAAAAGCGGGCGTGGTCTATCGCATTGAAGCTGATAGAGTACCGGAACACTGCCGGGTCTGCTTTGGGCTTTCGTCCTGCGCCACCCGGACGGGGCGCATTTTCATTTTTCTGTTTCATGCTTCTTTTTTTAAAGGGTTACGACTTCGGAGTGACCCTATCCCGGCTTCGTCCGGGCAAGGCGTTCAAAGCTGCTGAAAGAATTTCAAGCTGCTCTGAACACACCTTGCTATTTGCCAGTGCAAATAAAAATCCGCCTACGGACGGATTGGGGTTAGCGGATATTGGAACGCTCCCGACACCGGGGGATTTGTTAGCCTGACCGATGCCTTTCGGTTGCAAAGTAACGGGTATTAAAAATGCTGTGAAATAGTGGGTTATAGGACAAATGAGGACAAACGGGGACATTTGAGGACACCTTTCAAAAGGGGTTGTTTTTCTACGTTTATTTGTCCCGGATTTAAGAAAGAAAGCAATATGGATAGATGGAAATATAGAACGGAAAGCGGACGGAAAGAAAGCGGTTTTGAAAACTTGAAAACAAGATTTCAAGATTGCAATCTTTCAAGAAAGCAAGAAAACAAGCTGGATGGAATGATTGAAAGAAAACGGTCATTCAATCGGGAAAGCAAACGGTCTGCAAAGAAAACAACCTGTCTTTGTGGAAAGAATGAAAACAAAAAAGCAAGGAAGAAAATAACCTGCCTTTGTAGAAAGATAGCAAGATATAAGGAAAGGAAAAAAGAAGTTATTCCGGCTTTCGGGCTTTCAACATGGAACGAAAGAAAACCGTCCGTCAATCTGTACGGATGGAATGAAATAAAGATGTATCACAATAATTCAGTATTACAATGAAGAAAGAAACCTTGTATGTGGCTTTCTCCACCCAAAAGGGCGGGGTCGGCAAAACAACGTTCACCGTCTTGGTGGCAAGTTACCTGTATTATCTCAAAAGGTATAATGTGGCGGTCGTGGATTGCGATTACCCGCAGCACAGTATCAGTGCCATGCGCAAACGGGATGCCGAACAGGTAAACGGCGATGAGTATTACAAACAGCTTGCCTTTCACCAGTTCAAGACACTGGGAAAGAAAGCGTACCCGGTGCTTTGCAGTTCGCCGGACGAAGCGATAAAAACGGCGGATGAATTTCTTGCGTCTGCCGGGTCAGATTATGATGTGGTCTTTTTCGACCTGCCCGGAACGGTGAACAGTGAGGGTGTTATCAACTCCCTTTCAGGGGTGGACTACATTTTTACTCCCATTGCCGCCGACCGGGTGGTATTGGAAAGCAGCCTTTCCTTTGCGGTGGCTATCGACAAACTGCTGGTAAAGAATGAAGCGTGCCGACTGAAAGGGCTGCACCTGTTTTGGAACATGGTAGATGGACGGGAAAAAACAGACCTGTACACCCTGTATGAACAGACCATCGGGGAACTGGAGTTACCCCTTATGAAAGTATTTATCCCGGACACCAAAAGGTTTAAAAAGGAACTGGACGCACAACGTAAAACCGTATTCCGTTCTACGCTGTTCCCGGCGGACAAACGGCTGGTAAAAGGCAGTAACATGGAAGAACTGATAACCGAAATCGCATACCTTATAAAACTGTAACGATATGGCAAAGCAAAACGGCGGGAAACCGCAAATTGACGAGGATTTTATGAAAGAGATTATTTCACAGGGCTTGCCCGTGAAGAAGCAGGAAACGCCAACAGTGACGGTGAAAACGGAAATAGAAACACCGGATAAAACGGACGATAAAACGGGTACTGTGGAAACGGCAGATAAACCGGAAATCAAGGCAGAACCAAAGGAAGAAAAGGCGGTGAAAGAACCTGTCCGCCGGAAAAAGAACACTCCGGGCGATTACCGGGAAACCTATTTCATGCGGGTGGACTTGACCGACCGCCAGCCGTTATATGTCAGCCGTACCACCCACGAAAAGCTAATGAAGATAGTAACCGTTATCGGCGGACGCAAGGCAACCGTCAGCAGCTATGTAGAAAATATCCTGCTCCGGCATTTTGACCAGTTTCAGGACGAGATAAACGAACTGTACGAAAGCAAATTTGAAAAGCCGTTCTGATATGTTGAAATGGTTTATTATCGGAACGCTCCTGTATTACGCCGTTCTCTTATGGCGATACCGGGATAGCTTGGGAACATGGTTCACGGGTGGGAAAAGAGAGCCGGAACAACCGGAAAACAAACCGACCGTGAAAGCCGGAAACGGGGATTGTCTTGTAGGTGCAAGCCGTTACCGGATGGGACAAATGAGGACAAACGGGGACATATCAGGACACCTTTCAAAAGGGGTGGATAATGCTTCTATATTTGTCCCGCAAAGCGATGAAGCGGTAACTGAAACACCTGCTGCGCAAGCGATTGATACCGAATTTGAAATGGAATTTGAAACAGAAAATACAGAAGAAACGGACGTTTCGCCGGATGAAATCGAAGCGGAAGAAATCGCCTGCTACATGGGTGACGGTGAACCGGAAATGGCACAGGGTATCACGCTGGGGGAACTGGCGCAAATGGTTCAGGTCATTCAGATAAAACAAGCGTCCGAAACGGAAGAACGGCAAGCGGTTCAAACCATCTGCCGGACGGAAACAAACCTGTTTCATTCGCTGGTGGAGCAGATAAACGGGGGCAGGTCACGGGTAGCGGAACTTTTACAAAAGCATGAGATACCCGTGCCCGCCATCGTCCCGGCTGCCGGAAGTAATGAAATGGCAGACTTTGACATGAACGATTTTCTTTAATGGTAAACTTTAAATAATAAGATGATGAAACAAAGAGATTACGGTTAAGACAAACCTTTCTAAACACTGGGGAACACTCCCCGCAACCACAAAAATTCAATTATTAATCACTCCGCCGGGCGGACTATCCAACCGTCCGGCAATTTAAAAATCAATGTATTTATAATGAAAAAGAAAGTTCTCTTTTCGGTAGCCGTGCTAATGGCTGCATCCTCCGCTTTTGCACAAGGTAACGGCATGGCGGGTATTACAGAAGCTACCAACATGGTAACAAGTTATTTCGACCCGGCGACAAAATTAATTTACGCTATCGGTGCTGTGGTGGGACTTATCGGGGGCGTGAAAGTCTATGGCAAGTTTTCTTCGGGCGACCCTGATACCTCAAAAACGGCGGCTTCGTGGTTCGGTGCTTGTATCTTCCTGATAGTCGCTGCCACTATCCTACGTTCATTCTTCCTCTAAAGAAATGGACTATGGCAGACTATCCGATTAACAGGGGGATAGGCAAGCCAGTTGAGTTTAAAGGGTTGAAAAGTCAATATCTTTTCATTTTTGCGGGCGGGCTGTTAGCCCTGTTCGTGCTTTTCATCATCATGTACATGGTAGGCATTAACCAGTGGGTGTGTATCATCTTCGGCGTTACTTCGGCAACGCTGCTTGTATGGCTCACATTCCGGTTAAACGAAAAGTACGGGACACACGGGTTAATGAAATTGTCCGCACGCAAAAACCACCCTTTCCATATCATCAACCGAAAAGCCATATCCCGATTATTCACTAAAAATCAGAAACAAGCATCGAAATGAGAAATATATTAAAAGCTACTACGCTGGAAAACAAGTTTCCACTGTTCACGGTGGAAAACGGGTGCATCGTTTCCAAAGATGCCGATATAACGGTGGCGTTCCGGGTGGAACTGCCAGAACTGTTCACCGTTACGGCAGCCGAATACGAAGCGATACATTCCGCTTGGAACAAGGCGGTAAAAGTGCTGCCTGATTACAGCATTGTACATAAACAGGACTGGTTCATCAAAGAAAACTATGCGCCTGACATCCAAAAGGATGATTTGAGTTTCCTTTCCCGTTCATTTGAAAGGCATTTCAATGAACGACCGTTCTTAAATCATACCTGCTACCTGTTCCTGACGAAAACCACAAAGGAACGCAGCCGGATGCAGAGTAATTTCTCCACCCTTTGCCGGGGCTTCCTTGTCCCCAAAGAGATAAAAGACAAGGAAACGGTCACAAAGTTTCTCGAAGCGGTGGGGCAGTTTGAAAGCATTATGAACGATAGCGGTTTCATTACCCTTACCCGACTGAACTCGGACGAAATCACCGGAACAAGGGAAACGGCGGGTATCGTGGAGAAATACTTTTCACTCTCACAGACCGATACCACCACACTGAAAGATATTTCGCTGGGTGCTGACGAAATGAAGATTGGCGATGATATTCTTTGTCTGCATACCCTTTCGGATGCGGAAGATATGCCGGGAAAAGTGGGAACTGATACCCGCTATGAAAAGCTATCCACCGACCGGAGCGATTGCAGGTTATCTTTTGCTTCTCCGGTGGGCGTACTGCTTTCCTGTAACCATATATTTAACCAGTACATCTTCATTGACGACCATACGGAGAACCTGAAACAGTTTGAAAAGATGGCTCGCAATATGCACTCCCTTTCCAAATACAGCCGTGCCAATCAGATTAACAAGTCTTGGATAGAGGAATATTTGAACGAAGCACATTCACAGGGGCTTATCTCCGTGCGATGCCATTGCAATATCATGGCGTGGAGTGACGACCGGGACGAATTGAAGCACATTAAAAATGATGTGGGGTCACAGCTCGCACTTATGGAGTGCAAGCCACGCCACAACACCACCGACACGCCGACCCTGTTTTGGGCGGGAATACCCGGCAATCAGGCGGACTTCCCGGCGGAAGAAAGTTTCTACACATTTATCGAACAGGCTCTTTGCCTGTTCACCGAAGAAACGAACTACAAAAGTTCGCTTTCTCCCTTTGGTATCAAGATGGTGGATAGGGTCACGGGAAAGCCGTTGCACATTGATATTTCAGACTTACCCATGAAGCGGGGTATTATTACCAATCGCAACAAGTTCATACTTGGGCCGAGTGGTAGCGGCAAGTCATTTTTTACCAACCACATGGTGCGCCAGTATTACGAACAAAATGCGCACGTGCTATTAGTCGATACCGGAAACAGTTATTTGGGGCTGTGTGAAATGATAAATAGGAAAACGCACGGGGAAGATGGGATTTACTTTACCTATACCACCGAAAACCCGATTGCGTTTAATCCTTTCTATGTTGAAGATGGGATATTTGACATCGAGAAAAAGGAAAGTATCAAAACGCTTATCCTGACCCTGTGGAAAAGGGATGATGAAGCACCCACACGGGCGGAAGAAGTGGCTTTGTCGAACGCTGTAAGTTCCTATATCGAACTGATTACTAAGGACAGTTCGGTTACTCCCTGCTTCAATACATTCTACGAGTATGTGAAAACCGATTACCGGGAACACCTGCAAGAAAAAAACGTCCGGGAAAAGGATTTCGATATAGATAACTTCCTGAATGTATTAGAACCTTACTACAAAGGGGGCGAATATGATTACCTGCTGAACTCCGACAAAGAGCTTGATTTGCTGCATAAACGCTTTATTGTCTTTGAGTTGGATAATATCAAAGACCACAAAATCCTGTTCCCGATTACTACAATTATCATCATGGAAGTTTTCATTAACAAGATGCGTAAATTAAAGGGTATCAGGAAATTAATATTGATAGAAGAAGCGTGGAAAGCGATTGCATCGGCGAATATGGCGGATTACATAAAATATTTATACAAAACCGTTAGAAAGTATTTCGGCGAAGCGATTGTAGTTACGCAAGAGGTCGAAGATATTATATCTTCTCCCATTGTAAAAGAGAGCATTATAAACAATTCGGATTGTAAGATACTGCTCGACCAACGGAAGTACCTTAATAAATTCGATAGCATACAGAACCTTTTGGGACTGACCGATAAGGAACGTTCACAGGTGCTTTCCATCAACCTTGCCAATCATCCGAACCGGAAATACAAGGAAGTTTGGATAGGCTTAGGCGGTACACAATCCGCCGTATATGCCACAGAAGTAAGTTTGGAAGAATATTTTACATATACGACCGAAGAAACGGAAAAGATGGAACTTTTCGCCTTGTCCGAAAAGTTAGGCGGAAATCTCGAACTGGCTATCAAACGGCTTGCTGAAAGCAAGCGCAATCCCGAAAAATAATCAATTAACAATTTAAAAATCATTCAGTATGAAACATTTAAAATTCTTGTTTCCGGTGCTGTTATGCACCTTGTTACTGGGGCTTTCTTCCTGTAAGGAAACGAACGCCGACCGTCTTAGGGCGATGCGTGGTGACTGGGAAAGCGTGAAAAACCGTCCGGCGTTTACTCTCTTTGAGGAAAACGGACATTATAGGGTAACGACCCGCAAAACGACCTATCGGGGGACTATCCAAACGGAAACCTATCAGATTTCAGAACAAGACGGAAACCTGTTCATCGAAACGGGGCTTTCCGTCCTGCTGACCTACGATAAGGAGAACGACCGGATTTTGCTTTCACCCGGTGGAGAATACAAACGGAGTAAACAACCAATAAAGAAGTAAGCGTATGAGAACAAAGATTATAATGCTGCTCGTAGTATGCAGCCTGTTTGCCGGAAAGGTAAACGCACAATGGGTGGTGAGTGACCCCGGCAACTTGGCGCAAGGGATTATCAATGCGTCAAAGAACATCGTGCAGACATCATCCACAGCCCAAACAATGATAAAGAGCTTTCAGGAAACGGTAAAGATTTATCAACAGGGAAAAGATTATTACGATGCCTTAAAATCAGTGCATAACCTTGTCAAAGATGCCCGGAAAGTGCAAAAGTCCATCCTGCTTATCGGGGAGATTTCAGATATATACGTGAACAGTTTTCAAAAGATGCTTTCGGATGAAAACTATACGCCGGACGAACTTTCCGCCATTGCCTACGGCTATACCCAACTGTTGCAGGAAAGTTCCGATGTATTGGAAGAAATGAAGGGTGTAGTGAACATCAACGGGCTTTCCATGTCGGATAAAGAACGGATGGACGTTATCGACCGGACGTATAACGCCATCAGGAACTACCGGGACTTGGTGAGCTACTATACCCGGAAAAATATTTCTGTTTCCTACCTGCGGGCGAAAAAGAAAAAGGACACCGACCGGGTAATGGCTTTGTATGGTTCGGCGGATGAACGTTACTGGTAACTTCTAAAAATAAGTAGTATGTTATTAGCAATCGAATTTGATAACCTGCATCAGATTTTACGAAGTCTGTACACGGATATGATGCCGTTATGCGGGAACATGGCGGGGGTAGCCAAAGGAATAGCGGGACTGGGGGCTTTGTTCTATGTGGCTGCCAAAGTATGGCAGTCGCTCGCCAGTGCCGAACCGATAGACGTTTACCCTTTGCTCCGTCCTTTTGTGATTGGTTTCTGTATTATGTTCTTTCCCACATTCGTACTGGGTACGATTAACAGCGTGATGTCGCCAGTAGTCAAGGGGTGTAACAATATGCTCGAAACGCAAACTTTCGATATGAACGCCTACCGGGAACAAAAGGACAAACTGGAATATGAAGCGATGGTGCGCAATCCGGAAACGGCTTACCTTGTTTCGGATGAAGCATTTGATAAACAGATTGACGAATTGGGATGGTCTGCCAAAGATATTGCCACAATGGGCGGTATGTACATGGATAGGGCAGCCCACAATATCAAGCAATCCGTCCGGGATTGGTTCAGGGAATTGTTGGAACTGCTCTTTCAATCGGCAGCCCTTGTGATAGACACTATCCGAACCTTTTTCTTGATTGTCCTTGCCATACTGGGTCCGATAGCCTTTGCCATCAGTGTATATGATGGCTTTCAGGCGACACTGACCCAATGGATAACAAGGTACATTTCCGTTTACCTGTGGCTGCCCGTTTCAGACCTGTTCAGTTCCATTCTTGCCCGAATACAGGTGCTTATGTTGCAAAAGGATATTCAGGAGCTATCAGACCCCAATTTCGTACCCGATAGCAGCAATTCAGTGTACATAATTTTTATGATAATCGGTATCATCGGTTACTTCACTATCCCCACTGTATCGAACTGGATTATTCAGGCGGGCGGAATGGGTAACATGAGCCGGAATATAAACAGTGCAGCTAACAAAACAGGTAGCGGAGTTGGTGCGGTAGCCGGAGCAGCCACCGGGAACGCTGGCGGCAGGGTCGGCGGTAAACTAATCAAAAGTAACCAATAATTAAAAATCAAGATGGAATTTAAAAGTTTAAAGAACATTGAAACCAGTTTCAAACAGATACGTCTTTTCGGGATTGTGTTTGTCGTTATGTGTATCCTAATAACGGGTTATGCCGTTTGGAACTCCTACACGTTTGCCGAAGCGCAACGGCAGAAAATTTATGTACTGGACGGTGGCAAAAGTTTGATGCTTGCGTTATCGCAAGACCTGACACAAAACCGTCCGGTCGAAGCAAGGGAACACGTGAAGCGTTTTCACGAACTCTTTTTCACGCTCTCACCGGATAAGAACGCTATCGAAAGCAATATCAAACGGTCGCTGTTCCTCGCCGACAAGAGCGCATTTAACTATTACCGTGACCTCTCGGAAAAGGGATATTACAACCGTATCATTTCGGGCAATATCAGCCAGACCATACAGATAGACAGCGTTTCTTGCAATTTCGATGTGTACCCGTATGCGGTGGCTACCTATGCCCGCCAAATGATTATCCGTGAAAGCAGCGTGACGGAAAGAAGCCTTGTCACCCGTTGCCGGTTATTGAACGCCGTAAGAAGTGACAATAACCCGCACGGCTTTATGATGGAAAGTTTCGAGATAACGGAAAACAAGGACTTGAACACCATAAAGCGGTAAGCCATGATACGGAAAATTCTCTCTCCTGTGAATCAGGCAATTACCCATGTGCAGGACTGGGCGGATGAAAAACTCCGCCGCCTGTGCGGGCGCATGACACCGGAAATAAGGCTGGCGGTAATCCTGCTTATGCTCCTGTTCTTCGGCGGGCTATCCATCTACTTTACGGTATCATCCATTTACCGGATAGGAAAAGAGGATGGCGAAACCATACGGATAGAACACATCAAGCAGTTGCAGTTACAAAGTAAAGACAGTACGAACATTTTTAATCAGTCAGACAATGGAAGAAAAAGAAGTAAGGAATGAAGTTCCTGCACCGGAAACGGACAGGAAGAAAGAGGAAAAAACGAAAAAGGAACTTACCCCGCAACAGATACAGCAACGGAAGAAGATGCTGGTTTACCCGCTTATGGGACTGGTTTTCTTGGGGTCTATGTACCTGATTTTTGCACCGTCCGACAAGGATGAAGCAAAGGTGGAAAGCGTGGGCGGCTTTAACGCCGATATTCCGCAACCCAAAGGGGACGGGATAATCAGCGATAAAAAGACAGCCTACGAACAGGAACAGATGGAGAACAAACAGGCGGACAAGATGCGCTCCTTGCAGGATTTTGCCTTTTCGCTCGGAGAGGAAAACGGGAACGGGGAAGATTTGACCCTGATAGATGATGCTCCGGCAGAAAAACCGAAAACCAATGTAATAGACTTCGGGGCGGGTGCGCCGAACAATAGCCGTTCCTCTATCCAGTCTTCGGCGGCAGCTTACCGGGACATGAACCGACAGTTAGGCAGTTTCTACGAAACGCCGAAAGAGGACAAGGAAAAAGAGGAACTGAAACGTCAGGTGGAAGAACTCACTGCCCGGCTCGATGCGAAAGAAAACGGTGCGGGCAGCATGGATGAACAGGTGGCTCTTATGGAAAAATCCTACGAACTGGCGGCAAAGTATATGAACGGCGGACAGCAGGAACAAGTAGCGCAAGTGATACCTACCGCACCCGTTCAGGGCAAAGGAAATGCCGCACCTGTAAAATCGGTATCGGACAGGACGGTTTCAGGATTGCAGCAACCTATGAGCAACGCCGAATTTGTCGCCGAATACAGCAAGCCACGCAATTACGGGTTTAATACGGCGGTCGGCAGTGATTATTCGATGGGAAAGAACACTATCCGGGCGTGTGTTCATAACGACCAAACACTTATGGACGGGCAGACCGTCAAGCTCCGGCTGTTAGAACCGTTACAGGCGGGGAATGTGATTGTCCCGAAAAACAGCCTTGTTTCAGGAAGTGCCAAAGTGCAGGGGGAACGGCTCGACATACTGGTGTCCTCGCTCGAATATGCGGGTAACATCATTCCGGTGGAACTTGCCGTTTACGACAGTGACGGGCAAAAGGGGCTTTCCGTCCCCTCGTCACTGGAACAGGAAGCGGCAAAAGAAGCGATGGCAAACATCGGGGCGGGACTGGGTACGAGCATTTCCTTTGCGCAAAGTGCCGGGCAGCAGGTCGCAATGGATATTACAAGGGGCTTGATGCAGGGCGGTTCACAATACCTCGCTAAGAAATTCAGAACGGTAAAAGTACACCTGAAAGCGAACTATCAGGTGATGCTTTACGCCAAACAACAGTAATTTATTTATCAACCATAAAAATTTCAATCCAAAATGAAAAAGTTAATTATCATGTTTGCCCTACTCTTGGGCGTGGTTTCAATGAAAGCACAAAGTAACGATTTGTATCAGGGTATTACAAAAAAGCTGCCTTACCGCCAAATGGTGACACCTTACGGCGTACAAGTAACGTTTACAAAAACAGTACACCTTATTTTCCCGTCTGCCGTGAAGTACGTGGACTTAGGCAGTAACTACATTATTGCCGGAAAAGCGGACGGGGCGGAAAATGTTGTCAGGGTCAAGGCTACGACAGAGGGCTTTCCCGGTGAAACCAATTTTTCCGTTATCTGTGAGGATGGCAGCTTTTATTCCTTTAATGCAAAATACGCACATGAACCGGAAATGCTGAACATCGAAATGAAAGACTTCTTGGAGAATGAGGACACAACGGATTTCAGCCATACCCGGATGAATATCTATTTCCGTGAACTGGGTAACGAAAGCCCGCTTTTGGTAAAGCTGATTATGCAGTCCATCTACAAGAACAATGACCGGGAAATAAAGCATTTGGGATGCAAGCGGTTCGGGGTGCAGTTCTTGGTAAAGGGCATTTATTCGCATAACGGGCTGTTCTACATACACACACAAACAAAGAACAGTTCAAACGTGCCGTTTGATACCGATTTTATCCGTTTCAAGATTGTGGATAAAAAAGTAGCCAAAAGAACGGCGATTCAGGAAACCGTTATCGACCCGGTGCGGAGCTATAACGAGATACTGGTTATCGGTGGTAAAAGTACCGTCCGCACCGTGTACACCGTTCCGCAGTTCACTATCCCTGACGATAAGATATTAGTTATCGAACTGGTGGAAAAGAACGGGGGCAGACACCAAACTATCCGGGTGGAGAACTCCGACATCGTAGCTGCCAAAGTGATTAACGAACTTAAAATCAAATGAACATGAAAAGGATATGCTGTATTATATCCCTTTTTGTGCTGTGCCTGACTTTCAACCAGGCACACGCACAAAGATGTCTGCCGGGAATGAAAGGCTTGCAGGTTACGGGCGGCATGGCGGACGGTGTTCACTGGAACAGTAAAAGTGATTTCGCTTATTACTTCGGGGCTGCCATGAGTGCCTATACCAAAAACGGGAACAGGTGGGTTGTCGGCGGGGAATACCTCGAAAAGCATTACCCCTATAAGGATTTACAGATACCCGTAAGCCAGTTTACAGGTGAGGGCGGTTACTACCTAAATTTCCTTTCAGACCGGAAGAAAACCTTTTTCCTTTCGCTGGGCTTGTCTGCCCTTGCCGGGTACGAAACAAGCAACTGGGGCGATAAATTGCTGCCCGATGGTTCGACCCTGACCGATAAGGACGGTTTTGTCTATGGCGGTGCGCTGACGCTGGAACTGGAGAGTTACATTACTGACCGGGTGGTGTTTCTGATTAACGCACGGGAAAGATGCCTGTTCGGTTCTTCAGTCGGAAAGTTCCACACACAGTTCGGTATCGGTCTAAAGATAATAATGTGATAAACTAACCTATTATATATAATGTATATGAGAAAGATTTTAAGTCGTATTTTGATGGGCTGCTATGTAGTGGCCGCCCTGCTGTTAGTGAGTGCCTGTAATGACAACGTGGATATACAGCAGTCTTACCCGTTCCGTATCGAAACGATGCCAGTACCGAAGAAGCTAAAGGTTGGTGAAACGGCGGAAATCAGGTGTCAGCTTCACCGGGATGGACGCTATGAGGAAACAGAGTACTTCATCTGCTATTTTCAACCGGATGGGGCGGGAACGCTGAAAATGTCAGATGGAACGGTGTTACTGCCGAATGACCTGTATTCGCTTCCGAGTGAAACATTCAGGCTTTACTATACCTCTGCATCGACCGACCAACAAACAGTGGATGTGTATTTTCAGGATAGCTTCGGGACGTTACAGCAGCTCACATTTAGCTTTAGTAATGATAGCGATAAGGATAAAGAAATAGGGTAATGTTTTTCCTGAAAAGAACACTATAAGCATTTATGGGGTTAAACCGCATAAGTGCTTATTTTTATCATATTACAATCAGCTTGTAATAGAAATGTGTATCTTTGTACCGAGAAGTAACTGATATCAGTTAAGAATGGGAGTTGGAAATAAAAAATGCTTCTTATGGCGAGATATAGATAGTCTTAATACGTTAAGTTTACCTGTTTGCCGTAATTCTGTAAGAATAGGGAGCTATAACATATTTGTATAAAAATAAAAATTGAATAATTAGGATATGCCAAAAATTGGAAATTATTTCACAATAGAACCGGAAAAATGGTTGTTTGAAACGCATGGCGATGTGATTGAGGCGAAACGAAGAGCTCAAGCATATTTGGAACATAAAGGAAATTACGAAGGTGTGGAATTTTATATTGAAGAGTTTGTCAGGCAATGGGTTTTATATCAATTAATAAACTGCTATAATTACCCTAAAGAATGGATAGGTGAACGTTTAATTATTGAAGAACCTGTAAAAATGGGTTCTACAGAAAAAGAGGCTGATATATCATTAAAAAACTCGACAAGACGAACATTTATTTATATTGAGGTAAAAAAACGTGGTATTTCAGAAGAGATATTTAATGAAGCCGAAAGACAGTTGGAGACTTATCTTTCTTCAACACATACAGCAACTATAGGGCTCGTGACAGACGGTGATAAAGTAAGAGCAATTAGAAAAAAAATAGATCCTAATGACTTTGAGTATATACCTGACATTTATGCTTACGGTGGAAGTCAAGCAAGCCAAGTCAAATTAGTCCGTGAGATTCCCGAAAGCGGAGATAAAACAAAAACCGGATTAACTCCCATTAATGCAGATTATGAGAAAATTTTATTTGATTGCCATAGTATTGTGAGAGATATTGATGGACTTCATGCAGATGAAGCCTTAGATGAATTGTCAAAAGTGTTGTATGTAAAAATATATGACGAAAAGACTACGATAAAAAAAGGAGATAAAGCTGAATTTAGATTTCAAATATATGGTGCAAGTAACCCTTCAGAAGTTGCTTCAAATATTCGTGTACTTTATGAAGAAGCAAGAGATAAAGAATTAGAGATTTTCTCAAAAAGAATACCTAACTATGAGAGATCTAGAGGAGTTTTTAAAACACAAATAAGACTTAGTGACCCGGCTCTATATAGTGTTGTTGAAAAACTCCAAAAATATTCTCTTGTTGATACAGCTACAGACATTAAAGGCAGGGCATTCCAAGGAGTATTAAGTTCTGCAATTAGAGCTGGTATGGGACAATATTTTACTCCAGACCCTATTGTTGAAATTGCAGTTGGTATTTTACAGCCAACACCTAATGATATGATACTTGATCCTTTTTGTGGGTCGGGACATTTTCTAACTAGTAGCTTAGATTATGTTGTAAAGAATTATGGGGATAGAATAAAAGAAGCAGATTTATATGAATTTAAGTTCTTTCATTTACATGGAATTGAGAAATCAGAGCGTATGGTAAGAATTGCCATGACCGATATGATGCTGCATGATGATGGACACTCTAATATTCGCAATTTGGATGCTTTATTAAGCTTTGAAAATTATCCTGATATTTTGGCATTAAGAGATGATGGAGAGTCTGATCCTGCTGTTTTCAGTCTGATATTAACAAATCCACCATTTGGCAGTATCATGAGAGGAGAGGTGAAAGAAATGATAGGCCGTTTTAGTCTGGGAGATAAGAAAAAATCTTTACCATTGGAAATTTTGGGTCTTGAACGTTCTTTTCAATTTCTTAAACCAGGTGGTAGAATGGCAATTGTTTTACCGGATGGACTATTGAAAAATAAAAATGCCAAATTTGTAAGAAAATGGGTAGAACAAGTAGCGGAAATAAAAGCTATTATTAGTCTTCCAGAAGAATCATTTAATGCTTATGGAGCGATGGTTAAAACTTCATTGTGTATTTTTAGAAAACTAGAAAATAATGAAGTCCCTAATCCTAATAGTACAGCACTACTTGTCGAAGTCGAAAATTTGGGATATGATGCTACTGGACGTAGTAAAACAGGGAGTGAAGTACAAGATATTATAGATTTATTTCACAAAGAAATAGGCTGGAAATGAAATATTTAAAAACATACAAAAAGGAATTAACAAAAGCTGAACGTTGGGATTATGACTATCATGAACCACCAGTTTTAATACGTCAATTTGATGTAAGTCTTGTAAAAAAAATATCAGAAGTCGCAGATGTAATACATATTAAAAAAGATCCAACTAAAAAAGCTGATACTATATTTCAGTATATAGATATATCTAGCATTAATATAGATACAGGTGAAGTTGAAAGAATCCAAGAATTAACAGGGGCTGAAGCACCGTCAAGAGCGCGTAAGCTAGTCCAAGCATATGATATTATAATTTCTACTTGTCGCCCGACAAGAAGAGCTATTGCTGTTGTTCCAGAAGATTTACATGGGCAAATTTGTTCTACTGGTTTTTCTGTAATTAGGGCTAAACAGGATGTGAATCCATTATATTTACATTATGCGTTAAGACTAGATTCGACAATGGAACAGTTTAGGAAGTTCGCAACAGGGTCAAGTTATCCTGCAATCCTAGACAGTGATGTTGAAAAAACACTAATTCCTATACCAACCCTAGAGGAACAAAATAGTATAGTAAAAAGATTAGTTGTTTCTTTAAGAGAAAGAAAACAAATTATAGCACATATAAATAATAAATGGGATAATATTTTAAAGCTTAATCTTGAACAAATTAAAAACAAAAAATTTGATTTTAGTGATATTAAGGAAAATGGAACTGATTTGATTTTCAATTATGAACAAATTGCTGATAGGATATTACATATGCCGCCATTATTAGTCGAAGAATCTGAGGGCGAAAATGACCAAATGGTCTTAGATTTCAATGATTAATTATAATTATTGATTAAAAAGCGTTTTTCTTTGCTACTTTCTTTTCTGCTACAATTCACGAAAGAAAGTAGCGCAGCTGTAATTTTTTATCAGATTTCTTCCTAACTTTTGTCTTTACAGATTTTTGTTCCGTTGTTAGCAACATTATTCTTCAAACGTTTTAGTCTAGGTTGAAAACAGATTGCCGCTTGGTAGCATAACATACTGAAAATAAATCTGTCCCCTGAATGCGCCTAAACAGCATTTTACATATTTTTCCTCTCCCGGTGTTTGGGTAATGCTTACCCCGTTTTTGTTTAAAGTTTCCATATCGTTATAATTTAAAATGAGTTGTTAGATAATCAAAAGTGAAAGCAGCACAATGAAAATAATCGCCATGCAAAACAGGTAAGCGGCAGAGATAAACAGCCGGAGAAAGAACCGAATAATAAAAAAGCCTATGGTTAGGGCTATCCACATTCCGGCGGTGCTGGTGGCTGCCTGATAGATGATAAAAGCAAGTA
>PPYE01776572.1_pt1 | contig 19615 bp, 10 predicted proteins | sample 1559881 | NCBI WGS metagenome assembly PPYE01 (sample SAMN08240022, study PRJNA423297) | Human gut metagenome, whole genome shotgun sequencing project. | reverse complement strand
CGTCCTGGCATTGGGCGGCGGTGAGCATGGTCTGCTGCAGGTCGATGGGCGAGGACAGGGTGGGGATGACCACGAAGTCCGCGGTCTTGATGGCCTCGTCCACGACGGACCCGTTCGGCGGGGTGTCGATGACGATCAGTTCGCCGTTGCGGTCCGGGCGCCGGTCGCGCGATAACGCCCGGTTTTTTGCGCACTTTGTGATTCGGGCTTCCCGGATATGAACATGGCTCGCACCGGGTACGATTTTCAGTCGCTAACACAGGAAAACCGCGATTGGAAAGAGGCACGGGCCATGTCCAAGGAAATCATACAGTTCGACCAGGCCATGTTCGAGACCAAGCTCGACGCCATGGTGCGCGACAAGGTCGAGCAGATCGTCAACGCGATGCTCGACGAGGAGGCCGACCTAATCGCCAACGCCGCCAGATACGAGAGAAGCGATGGACGCAAGGCGTACCGGGCCGGCCACTACGCGCGCAGGTTCACCGTCAAGGCCGGCAGGCTCGGACTCAAGGTGCCCAAGCTCAAGGGCGCCCTGTTCGAGTCGGCGGTGATCGAACGCTACCGGCGGCGGGAGCAGAGCGTCGAGGAGTCGTTGATCGACATGTATCTGGCCGGCGTCAGCACGCGCCGCGTGGACGACATCAGTCAGCTGCTGTGGGGCGAGCGGATGCCCTCGCAGACGCTCTCCGACAAGCTCAGGAAGGTGTACGACCAGATCGACGAATGGCGCAACCGGCCGCTTGGGGGCGAGTGCCCGTACGTGTTCATGGACGGTGTGTGGCACAAGCGCTCATGGGGCGGGTCGGTCGAGAACGTGAGCGTGCTGGTCGCCATCGGCGTGGACGACACGGGCCACCGGGAGGTCATCGGCGTGGCCGAGGGCATGAAGGAGGACAAGGCCAGCTGGGAGCAGTTCATACGGTCCATGATCGAGCGCGGCCTGAAGGGCGTCAGGCTCGTGGTCGGCGACAGGTGCGCCGGGATCGTCGCCACCGTCGGCGAGATGCTGCCGCAGGCCAGATACCAGCGGTGCATGGTCCACTTCATGCGCAACGTGCTCTCCAAGGTGCCGCCCACCCACCGCGAATGGGCGTCCGCCGCGCTCAAGGCGATCTTCGCCATGGAATCACGCGCGTCCGCCCTCGCCAAGGCCGAGGAGGTCGCCCGCGAGATGGAGTCCAGGAGACTGAAAGCGGCAGCCTCCTGCCTGAGGGAAGGTATCGGCGAGACCACGACCTATCTGCTCGACGAGTATCCCCCGGAGCACCGGCGGCGGATCCGCACGAACAACATGATCGAACGCCTCAACAGGGAGATCCGCCGGCGCACCAGGGTCGTCGGCAGCTTCCCCGACGGCAGGAGCGCGCTCATGCTCGTCTGCGCCAGGATCCGATACGTCACCGCCAACGATTGGTCGAGCCGCCGCTACCTGGACATTGTTCCATATGAGGCTTCTTTCCGGTGTGGCTGCTTGATATCGTCTCAATCATAAGGATAGGGTTTTTATCGCCTGCGACCGAAACCCCGCCATGTGGACAGCTTTTCCGCAGTTCTCGCCCCTCCCCGCAAGTTCACCGGCACGCCAGAAGCCGCAGACAATACATCATCGTCGGCAACAAACAGACGGAAAGCCGACACAGCGAAGAGGCGAACCCCCGATCATTCGGTGACCTGCGTTAGCTGGGACAGCCATAGCTTATCGGTTCTGAACCTTTCGACGTTCCTTGACCATATGTGGTATTCGGGATCATCCTCATCGGCGCCCTCGTCGGAGAACCCATACGCCTTGAACAGGCGCATGCTCGCGTGGTTGTCTGGATTTATCTGGGTCATGATGTACGGGTCGCGTCCCGTGACCGCCGAATCATTGCCGACCCATCTAAGGACCGTGGCGAGCAGCATACCGCCAAGACCGTTGCACTGCTCGGACAAGGCCGTGGCTATATACGAAATCGCGTACGCGTCCGAAGACCCTATCCATCCGAACTCGCAGAATGCGAGTACGTCGGAATCACCTTCGCAATACAGGGCCATGCGCAGAACATCGTCCGCATTCTCTTTCAGGTCAAGACCTCTGATATACCGTTGGACGTCCATCGCGTATTCGGGTGCCCCCGCTCCGCAGCACACGAATCTTCGGACGGCGAGCTGGTCGTCCGGCCCGCAGATCCTGCTGCTTATCATTCGGAAACGCACTGAGCCCGTCCACGCCTGTTCTTCCTGGATGATGCTTTCGCGAGCTTCATCCATTTGGCGTCCACTTGGTTGCGAGGTTTCCCGTCCTTCGGAGGGACGTATGCCGGCATCGCCTTGACGCCAGCCGCAACGGTAATCATGTGGATACTCCTAGCCAATAAATGTCTCGTGTCAATTGAAATATATCACATGCTCCGTCCCATCTCGACCCCCGGTGTCTAGTTAGAAATGCAACGCCGTTCCTGTTCCCGTTGTTTTCCCGCCGCCAGCTGGAGTACGGGTAGACGAAGCACGTATCCATTCCCAGCTTGTCACGCGACCGGGCGTGCCGGGCGAACTCGGTGTCGTTGTCGTGTGTGTCTTTGCCGGCTCCGGCCTTGATGAGTTCCAGCGCATCACGCCGGAATCCGTCGTCGTAACATCTCCTTCGAACCTCACGCATATGAAAGGACCGCACCCCGATCGTCGAATCTGAATTTCTTCAGTCCGAACAATCGGAGTGCGGTTCAATTTCTTCGTTCCTGTTCCCGTTTCGGGTTTTCGGATGATGTCACTCGCCCTGCTGGGTTTGCTCGGACTGCGTCGGAGCCTGCTGTACGGCTTGCGCCTGCTGATTGGCGAGCATCTGCTGTTGGATGAGCACGCTGTTGGTCTGCGCGGTGTACTGCTTCTCGGCCATGTGCATGCTTTCCTCGTGGCGCAGCTGGTCCGCGTCCGTGAACACGCGGGCCTGGATCTCCTGCGCGAGCTTCATGAGCTTGTCCTTTTCGAGGATGCTCACGGTGATGGCGTTCGCTCCGCCGGACGGATCGTGGAAGACGAGGCTGGCGCTCATGACGTTGGCGAGGTTGGCCGCGGCGACGAGCAGGCAGACAATGGCGACCAGGGCGTTCGAGTCGAACATGCCGAAGCCGACGAACAGGAAAATCAGACCCCACACGAGGCTTCCGAGGTTAAATTTCGTGTTCGTGTCGACGCTGGCGATGTTGCGCAGTGGAATGGTCTTGGTGGACGCGCCGAGCGGGATCAGTCCGAACAGGGTGTTCGGCGCCTTGTACTGCACGCGCGTGCTGGACGCGACGACTGAGGTCTTGAGCCAGAAGATCACCACGCTGGGGCTGAAACGGTCGCCGATAATGTTCTTCTCGCCGGGCGCGTAAGTGAATTCGGTCATGGTCTGTGCGGTTTCGGCCATGTTCTTCTCCTTTTTGCTTTCTATTGTGTTTTTTCTTGCCCTCTCTCTTTCTCCCGTATGGGCGTCGGAGAGAGGGAACGGTCTGGTTGGTTCCGCTGTGCGGTCCTATTGGCGGATGATGGCGGCGGATCTGAGTTTCTCGAAGTCCCGCCGGCTCATGTGTCGTTTCGCCCGGGTCCAGAATTCTCTGAGCTCCCTGCCATCGGATGCCTTACGTCGGTTTCCGCTTATTTCGTTTGTTCTCATGGTTCAAGTCCTGGATTGTCCGGTCCGCCGGCCGTCGCGTCCTGGTCGATGGCCGGGTCCGGCATCGGAACATTCGATTGGATGCTTGGGAATTCCAGAAGTTCCCGTTTCGGAACGGGAGTCTCCTCCGAATCGATGCCGAGCCGGTAGATTCGTTCGAATCTCTTGCCCAGATAGGTGCCGTCCGTCGTCTCTTCCAAAACGGTGCAGTGCAGTAGGTCCGGGAGGAACACCTCGCTTTCGTTGGACACGTCTCCCCTGCTGCCGACCAACGGCACTCCGTGGGAGGCGCCTTCGATGATGAGCAGGATTCCCCCGCCTCCGAGCCAATGCGGGGTGGTGACCGTCGTGGACAGGCCCGGTCCCATGGTCACGTGGTCTCCCACGTTGAAATCCATCAGGGCGAGATAGTCGTTCGTTTCCGGGGTGTCATGGTCCTTGCAGCTTCCCGTGGCGAGTGTGCGCAGCAGTCTCAACCGTGGGTCGAGCTGTCGGACCTGATGCTGCCGGTATGCCTCCTCGGCGGCTTTCCTGCCCCATGGGGTGGGTGGCAGCATGCCTTGGGGATTGTCTTGCGGAACGAGACGCATGTATGACATCCCATCGGTCACTCCGGCTTGTTTCCTGACGCTTTCCCTGTACTTCGGATCGGTGTCCAGGGATTGTTCGACCAGGTCGAGTATCAGTTCCAGGGAGTTGGTGGAGGTTGCTTTGTCGGCGATGATGTTGACGTCCTCGAACAGCCGTTCCGTGAGACGGTTCAGATCGTATCTGTCACGCGACATCGACGTTCGTTCGTCTTCGATTTCCGCATGCAGCCGGTTATGCCTGCGCATCTTCATGAAGGACCATGGATGTTCCGGCGTCTCCGACCGCATTTCCTCTTCCAAGTCCTTGATCGTCCGGTCTTGTTCGGCCAGACGGTCGGATAAGTCTTTGATGGTTTCTATCCGTGATTGGATTTCCTCGGCTTCGGCCATTTTGGATGGAAATACCTTTCTGTTCGTTCCATCCGGTTCACGTGCGGGCATGCCGATATCGGAAAAGGACCGGAAGGGATTGGCTCCCTTTCCGGTCCTTCTTCTCTGGATGTCGGTCAAACGGACGTCACATGCACAGTCCCGACATGCCTGTGCCACCGTTGCACGGATCGACGCATGGATCGGGCATCGGAACATCGGTCGTCTCCACTGTCGCGGGGAAAGAGTCCGACCCGGATGGGCCGGATTCCACGGCCGCGCGCGCGACCTGGGGTTCCTGCGACTCGTCGAAGTGGAACGAGGCTTCGGCAAGATCGGCCTGTCCGTCCTCTTCGGCCGGCGTCGGGCCCTTTCCGTGTTTGATTTCCAGGTTCATTTTTGCGATCTGGCCGGTGAGGTCGTCGTACTCCTTCTGGCCTTCCCATGGCTGGTTCAACGCGTTCCACGCGCTTTCCAGGCTGGCTTTCGCATTGCCAAGCTTGACGCCGAGGCTTTGCGCGGTGTTGGTGTTGTTGGAGATGATCCGGTCGAGCTGTCTGATGACGCTGTCGGCGCTGTTGTTGATGTCCGGCACGCTGGTGCCGGCCCAATGCTCATGCTCGCCTTTCAATCCCACGAACGGGCGGAACACGTTAAGGCCGTTGACGGCCATGTTCCGTGAAGCGACCATGACGGTCAGACCGCAGTATTCGCCCACTTCCCGCGTTTCGCCTCGGTCGAGCCCGCGCGCGATGTCGACGAGGTCGTGGATGGCCTGTCTGCGGTCCGCGATCGGGCCGTTGCCAAGATCGAGGCCGCATATTCCCCGGGTGAGATGCTGGCCGCGGATCTCGACGGCTTCGCGGAATTTCGGCTCGTCGTCCAACGCCTCGTCGTGGAGTCTTTCGAGATTGTCCACGGTCGGCTGCAGTTGCATGTCGATCTTGAACCGGATCGATCTCTGCTGGTCGGCGTGGGCGCGTTTGAGCAGTTTCATCTGGGTGAGCTGGTTCTCAAGCTCCATACGTTTGGCGATGTTCGGGTCTCCTGTGGCGATGGCCTTCATGTCGGCGAGGCTGAGCACCGTGGCGTCCACGTCGGACGCTTCGCGTGATGGCGAGCCGGAGCTCATGATCTGGCTGATGAACCGGGCCTTGCGCTCGACCGTCTGGAACATGTAGCTGTCGAATGTGCCGACGGTGACGTACCGGTAGTCCTGCACGTTGTCGAACATGTTGCCCTGCCGGCGGACACGGCCCTGGCGTTGTTCGAGTTCGGCGGGCTTCCATGGACAGTCGAGGTCGTGGATGGCGAAGAGCCTGTCCTGCACGTTCGTACCGGTGCCCAGGGTGCCGGTCGAACCGATGAGCACGCGCACCTCGCCCTTGCGGACCTTTTCGAACAGGGCCTGTTTCCTCTGCGGATCCTTTTCCTGCGCGGCGAACATGATCTCGTCTGCCGGAATTCCCAGGTCGACGAGCCGCCGTTTCAGATCGGATTGGATGTTCCACTTGCCGGACGCCGTGGTCGACGAGTCGCAGAACACGAGCTGTGTGGCCTTCTCCTCGGCATGCTCCCGCCAGATCTCGTGGATCTTCTCGGCGCAGACCTGCACCTTGCCGCCTTCCATGGGTTGGATGTCCGGATCGGACACGTCGAGCAGTTTCGGATCGAGACTGACTTTCCTGCCGTCGTTCGTGATGTTGAGCATGTTATCGTCCGACGGGTCAACGGCTCCGTCGCGCACCAGTTCGGCCCGTTCCACCAGCGCGTCGACGGCCTGTTTCTGCGCTTCGGTGGCTTCGACCGCGACGGACACCACCTCGCAGTCCGGCACGTCGAGGTCGAGCTGGTCGGCGGTCAGCAGGTCCGCGTAGTCGTGGAACGTGCTCATCAGCTCGGGAAGGTTATGGAATTTCGCGAACCGTTGCTTGATCTGGTATCCGCTGCCTTCCGGCTTGACTTCGACGCTTTCGACGATGCTGCCGTACGTGTTGGCCCAGCTGGTGAACGCCTCCACGCCCTGCGCCTTGAGCAGGTCGGGAGCGAGGTAGCGTTGCATGTTGTACAACTCGGCCATGGAGTTGGATACCGGCGTGCCGGTCGCGAACACGATGTTGCTTCCATGTCCTGCCTCGCGCAGGTACTCGCACTTGTCGAACAGGTCCTCGCATTTCTGCGCGGCCGCGACGTCCACGCCGGGCACGCTGATCGTGGTGGCGATGGCGAGGTTCTTGTATTGGTGGGCTTCGTCGACGAACAGCATGTCCACGCCGAGGTCCTCGAAGTCGATCCACTCCTTGCTTTCCCCGCTGTCGCGCAGCGCCTGGAGTTTGCCGTCGACGCGCATGCGGTCCTTCTCGGCCTGTTTGACGGTTTTGCCGAGGTTCTTCTCCATTTTGCCGATCTCGTCCTTCAGCTTCTTCGCGGAGAAGTCGTTGCCGTCCGACTTCGCGGTCTCGATGCTGTCGAGCATCTCCGCCTTACGCCGTTCGAAATACTTCTCACGGCGTTCGGGACTGACGTGCATGCGTTGGAACGTGTCCTGCCGGACGATGACCGCGTCCCAGTCGCCGGCGGCGACTTTGGCCCAGAAGCGTGCCGCGCCCTTGCCGGTGCCGTCGGCCTCCGTCATGGACAGGATGTTCGCGTCCGGGTAGAGCGTCAGATAGTCCTTCGCCCATTGTTCGGTCAGATGGTTCGGTACGACGATCATCGGCTTGGTGGCCCGGCCGAGTCGTTTCGCCTCGTGGCAGGCGGCCACGCCGGTGAAGGTCTTGCCCGCTCCCACGACGTGCGCGACGAGTGTGCCCTCCTCGGATTGCAGGATCCTCGCGACGGCCTTGCGCTGGTGAGGATACAGGTCGATGTCGGCGCTGATGCCGGGGAATGTGAGATAGGAGCCGTCGTATTCGCGCGGGTGGATGCGGTTGAACCGTTCGTTGTACACGTTCTCCAGCATGCGGGTGCGGTCCGGGTCGGTCCACACCCATTCCGCGAACGCCTGTTCGACGGTGTGGCGCTTCTGGTACAGCAGCGCGGTGGCCTGCGGGTCGCGGATCCTTCTCTTCCCGGTCGGGTCGTTCGGGTCGGGTTTGGTGAGGTTGCTGGTGGTCGCGTTGAGCGCTCCGGACACGACCTCGAACGGGTTGCGTCCCGCTCCGGTGCCCAGACCGTATTTCCGGATGGTTTCCTCGTCGAGTTTCGATCCGAGCGACGCGTTGACCTGCCAGTTGCCGGTCGTCTCGTCATGGCTGACCGTAAGGCTCCGCATGCCGCCGTCGGTGATGTTGGGCTGTTGGCCGAGGTCGAATGTGTCGATCATGAAGTCGCGGATCACTCCGGTCGGGATCCACGCCGAGCCGAGTTTCGCGGTGATGTCGTCGTGGGTGAGTCGCGCGGGCAGCGATCGCGCGAGTCGTTCGTGCAGGGATTGCAGGCTCTTGAGACGGTCCGTGTCCGCAGGTTCGGCCGGATGGGAGTCCATCCATGCGTTCCGGCGGCTTCTCCACTGTTCCAGGCCTTCCATGTCGACCATCTCGTCCAATGGTTTGAACGTCTTCTGGTCCCATGAATTGTAGCGTCCGTACCGTTTCTCGATGGTCGGATGGTTCAACCGGTCCACGTCCATCGCGTACAGGTATTCGCAGGTTTCCGGATGGGCGCGCAGGTCCTTGGCCAAGGCGAGGAAATCGCACTTGGTTTCCTTGTAGTAGCCGTGGTCCTCCACCTCCCACAGGCTTGGATCGGTGATTTTTCTCAACGCGTCGCATACCGGACCTCGTTTGAAGCTGCCGGCGTTGAGGATCGTGGCGATGACCTTGTCGTCGATGGCCTCGGGATCGGCCGAAACGGCCTTGTACAGCATGCGCATGGCACTGTTGGACGCTCCTTCGTCATCGCTTGACCAGCCGTTGTCGAAGACCGTGTCGAACAGGTCGTTGCCCGTGGGTTGTTGCGCGTTCCAGTTTTTCCCGAGCAGTTCCACGCCGGGCTTGCAGCCATCCAGGAACATGGCGGCGAAGGCCCTCTGCTGACCGTGTCCGTGTTCTTTGAGCACGTTGGAGAACCAGGGGGCTTCGACCACGGACTTGTTCGCGTGGATCGGGTCGGTGGCGCTCTGCCATGCCCCGGTTTGGGTGAGTTCCGTCCGGCATCGTTCGACGGACACGGGCGGTGCCACGTCCTCGAGCCCGTTGTCGGCGAGCCATTCCCTCACGCGCGCATGTTCGGGCTGGTCGACCAGGTCCCGGAGCAGTCCGTCGACGTGGTCGAGTTTTCCTCCCACGTCGCCGGACAGGTATTCGTCCGCGGGCAACGGCATCCCGGTGTCCGGATCCATAACGATGAGGTCGCCGAGTTTTTCAATGGTTTCGATGTCGTCCCGGGTGTCGAGCAGTCGTCCGATGAGGTCGAGATCCACATGTCCCACACGGTCGAGGCTGACGGCCATCGCGTCGACGGGTTCATCCACGTGTTCGGGCATCGGAGGCACCGGCGTGACGACCCTCTTGGAAAGCATGTCTCCTTTGGCTTCGAACCCGTTGGGGCCGATCTTCTCCAAACTGTAGAGCTGGTTGAGGCTCGGATCGGAGTTGTTCGGGTCGAACACGCGCAGGTTCTCTTTGGAATTGAGCCTGCCGTAGGATGCGACGAACCGGTCGTACTCCCCATCGAGGTCCCTGATGCCTTGGTCCACGGCGGTGTCGGTGGCGTCCGGGTCTCGTTCGATGGCGAGCAGGCGTTCCGTCCGGTCGCGTAGGCGCAGCATGGCGGCCATGCGCGCGTCCCCGCCCTTTTTGACGCGGGAGTGCGCGGGAACGAGCTGTCCGTCCATGTCGCCGTACCAGATGTGGTCGTTGCCGTCGACCGTGTACCGCATGGCCTTTTGCACGGTCCTGTCGGGAGCGACGATCGGCTCGTTGACGCGTTCGCCGAGTCCGTCGTGCAGGTCAATGCCGTACTCTTCGAGCTGGCTGGTGAGGATGCGTTCGACCTGTCCGCCCAATTGGGTGATGTCGCTGGTTCCGGTGACGTCGATCTGCGGGCCGAATGGTCCCGAGCCGATGGTCATGGTTCCGGCGACGTATTCGGGATGGTCGACGAACAGTCTGTTGGCGGTGACGCCGTCCCGGAATTCGGTGGTGTCCTCCCATTCGGCGGCCGTGTCGGCCAACGGCTCGTCGCGTTTGCGCAGGATCAGGATGTCGGAGACCACTTCGGTGCCGGCCTGTCTGCCGAACGTCTCCTTGGGCAGACGGCATGCGGCGACGAGTTCGGCCCTGCGGGAGAGTTCGCGGCGCATGTTCGACGTGTTCTTGTCGAGCGTGTACCGGCTGGTGAGCACGGCGACGAGGCCGCCGGGGCGGACCGTGTCGAGACTGTGCCGGATGAACCAGTCGTGGATGACGGTGCCGTCGATCCTGATTGCGTCGCTGTATGGCACGTTGCCTATCGCGAGGTCGAACGCGTCCGTGGGCAGGCCGGTCCGTTCCATCCTGTTGTTGATGATGTCGTCGTCCGGGCACAGGTAGCGTGCGATGCCGGCGCTGATCGGGTCGGCCTCGATGCCGGTGAACGCGTAGGAGGATCCGGCCGGAGTGCTGCGGATGAAGTTGCCGGTTCCGCAGCCGGGTTCCAGCACCATGTCCGGGTGCTTCGGATCCTGGCCGAAACCGGCCTTGCCGAGCGCCTGCCACATCGCGTCCACGACGGGCCTTGGCGTGTAGAAGGCGGTGAGCGTGCTGCTGCGCGCGTCCGCGTATTCGGCGTCGGTGAGCAATTCGCTAAGACGCGTGTTGATCCCACTCCATGCCGGATCGGCTCCATCCTCCTCGAACGCCTTCTGGGCGCCGCCCCATCCCGCGTACGCGGCGAGGGCGCGGATGTCGTCCTCGGTGGGTTCGCGGCCGCTGTCGTCGAGGTCGCGCAGCACCTCGATGGCGCGCACGTTCGCACGCGCCCGTTCGAGGCTGGATCCCGTGGCCTGCAGGTCCGGGTCGAGCAGACCGCGGTCGATGTGGGTCAGAGGGCTTCGATCACGTTCCTGATGGCGATCTCCTCGGCCTGATGCTCCGCCATCTTGAGTCCCTTGAGCCACGGATCCCAGTTGCCCGGCTTCTTGAGGTGTTGGTGCGTCTTGTCCCAATGGTTGACGTACTCGGTGATCGTCCGGCCGTAGTCCTTCTGGACCTGGTCCATGTAGGCGTCCAACGCCGGCATCCCCTGCCTCTTGAGTTCCTTGAGCTGTTCCGGCATGTGCTCCGCCATGAACAGGTACCTCATCTTCTTGATCCCGGTGTACGGGCAATGCGTGATGTTCGTCATTTCGGGTCGTCTCCTTCCTCGCATCGTTTTCTTCCGTTTCGTGGGAAGCACGCGAATTAGACACATTGTCTAATTTCGTTTCCCAATTATTTTGCCCCCCAATATGGGGATTGTCAATTTCTTCCGGCATGTCGAAGTCGAAGGCGAGCTGTTCGGCCTCGATGGTGGCCGCGACCACGGGCCGTGAAGTTTCCGGACCGTCCAAGACGTCCTCCACCTCGTCGCCATCGGACATTACCACGCCGGCGTCGGCCTCATCGCGTGCGATCCGGTCGAGATCATCGTCGGTGAACTGCTCGCGGACCTCCTGCCGAGTGCCGCCCTCCTGCATGACAATCTGGGCGGCGAGCTCCCGTTCAGGGGAACCGAAGTCGATATCCGGCTCATCGTCCACGTCTTCGGACCGCGTCGCATCCGCCACCGTCCTGTCCGGCGCGTATCCGTGCTCGCGCTCCGCGGCCAGTCGGGCCTCCCCGCTTTCCATGCCGTTCCGCAGGTTGAGATCGTACGAGTCGGCTATGTCCGCGATCGCTTCGGGTCCGGCTCCACGTCGGATGAGCTGGGCGACCTCGAACCGGCCTACCTTGATGCCGAACAGCTCGATCTTTTTGGCTATGAGCTCCGGCGTGGAAACCGTTCCGGCCTCCATACCGGAAGACGGCGCGTCCTCCGCGCGTTCCGGCTCCGACGCGTCCGTTCGCGCCGGCGTATCCGTGGATGATGCGGCGGCCGTCTCCGGCTCCTCGGCCATGTCCGCGGCATGTTCCGTCCGGTCGGCCATGGCCATGACCTCTTCGGCCGTCACCTGGTGGTTTCCGTCTTTCGTGACCATGGTGACGGGCAGTACGTCCAGCAGTCTGTCGATGTTCTCGCGGCGTCGTTCCCGGTCTTGTCCGGCTGCCCGTTCCGGCCGTCCTCCACTGGTTCCTCCGGCGTCGAGGATGTCCGAGACCTGTCGGGCGGCGTCGTCGGACAGCAGTTCCACCGTTCCTTCCGGCATGCCATGTCCGCCGGCCAGTGACGTGAAGACGATCCGCGGACCGTGGCCCGTCTCATGTCCGGGCTTCGTGCCGGCCGTTCCGGAAGTATCGGCGGCGGTCGTATCGGGCGTGTCCGTCGCCGTGTTGAAGGAGTCCCATGAGTCCGGACTATCGAAGATGCCTTCGCGGAGACTCCTGAGTTCCGTTTCCGTGGCCTCCGGCCCCTCGTGGACCATACCTTCATCGTCGAACCAGTCGAGCCGGTAGGCCATGGGCGTTCCGTTCGCGTCGCGTGCGGCCACCTCGTATCCGGCGAACTGGCTCGCGCCGTTCTCGCTGGTTCCCGCGTCCGTGTCGTGCGCGTCGATGTAGCCGATGACCGCATTCTCTAACGCCGCGTATTGGCCTGACAATGCGGCGTCAAGGGCTGTTCCCGTATTGTCGGACGGGGCTTTCATCTCCCGTTCGGCCTGGTCGATCCACTCCGTGGTGAACCATTCGGGACGGTCTTCCGGCCTGATTGTCCCGTCGATCTCGCGGAGTTTCGCGATCTGCGCGTCCACGCTGCCGGCCCATAGGTATTTCTCCGCATGTGATGGGCCGAGGAAATAGTCGACGTCGTCCTTGAGGCGTCCGAGCAGCCGCAGGTTGAACCCGTAGGTTCCGTCCGCTCCGGGAGATGCCGCCAGGGTCCGTTCCGCGTTGGATGCCGCGGCTTTCGGAAATCCCCGTCCGGCGAGGATGGTCCGTGCCTGGGTGTTGCCTTCCGACTGGGCGATGAGGCCAAGCATGTCCTTGCCGAGTTCCCCGGCGTATTCCGTCGCCGCCGTGTCGATGAGCGTGCGCCAGTTCTCATCATCGTCGTCGGGCATGCTGAGGATCATTCCCACGGGAGCGTGCTCCAGCATGGTTCTCGCGGCCTGTCGGACGACTTCCCGCCGGGGCAGGTCGAGGCTGTATCTGCGGTTCATCGGATTGGTGTATGCCGTGAGAAGCCCGGGTGAGGTGATGACCCGTCTGATGGCTTCGGCTTCGCTGTCCATGTCGAATTCGCCTGTGCCGATCAGGGCGGAGACCACGTCCGGGTGGTTCTCCGTTTTGATCATGTCGTCCAGGTCCTTGCGGTCGAGCCTGCCGGATTCGACGGCGTTCTTCCTGGATGGCCACCAGTCGCGGCCGCTGAGACTGGTGGAGCAGGTCGTCCGAGGCTTTCGGCAGCATGCTTGCCGCCAGTCGGCTGTCCGTCTGGTTCCAGCAGCACAGGTCGATGGCGTTCTGGCTGAGTTTGCCTGATTCGACGAGCATCTGCAGCAGTCTCGTGTTGCTTTCGGTGCGGGCCATGTCCTCGAGCAGACGTGCCGGCGTGCCGGCATAGCGGATGATCGCCTGTCGGAGTTCCGGCAGTCCGCTGGCCGCGAGGGTTTCCAGATCGTCCTCGTCGAGGCTGGAAAGGTCCGCATCGTGGGTCATTTCCACGAGTTCGTCCAACGCGTTGTAGTCGCGGTTCCGCCATTGCGGGTCGAGCAGATGCCGTGCGATCTGCTGTGGGGTGGAATGTTCGCGCGCCCAACGCAGTTCGGCCCAATCGTCGGAGCGGTAGAGTTCTTCGACCTGCCGGCTGGTGTTTTCGTCGATCATTGTGGCTGTTCCTTCCATTCGGCTCACCGCATGCCTTCCAATGTGGGGCGTGGCTTGTCGTCCGCCGTGTCGGCCGATGCCGGATTCGGGTACGGGAGCATGTCGGAGAGTTGTTTCGGTTTTTTGCTGCTTCCCATGTACGGTTCGTCCGGCAGGCTGTCGCCGTCGAACGCGCGCGCCCAGGGGTTCAGCGATGCGGGTGGACGCCACTCGTCCGTCGCCGGAGGCTCGGGTTCCTTCCTCCTTCGTGTTGGAATGGTTCTCGCCGTGTCGGGTGTGTTCAGTTCCTCGTCCGTTCCGGTCTTGTCGTCACGCATGATGTCCGTCTCCTTTCACATTCCGATCCCGGGTCCGGTGGCTGGCATGGCGCCTTGGTCGATGCCTGGATCCGGGTCGGGCAGGGCGTTCGCGTCCGGGAAGGCCGAAGCCCAGGGATCCCCGACCTGTGCCGGTTGGGTCTGGCTGACGGCATCCGGCATGGTGGTGGTGGAGTGAGCATCCGGCATGGATGCCCATGGGTCGTCGGCCGCTGTGGCGGAATACCGGTCCTCGATGGCCTGCAATAGGCTTCTGATGGCCGAGAGGCGGTTCGGTTCATGGCCGATGTATTCGGCGATGGGGCCTTCGGCCGGTTCCGTATGGTTCCATTTCTCTCCGGCGAGACGCCAGAGCCATTCGCCGTCCGATGCCATAATGCTGCCGAGGACCTGCCCGTCGGGCAGTTCCGCGTCGGCGCGTCTCGGACCGTTCGCCCAGGCCGGGCCGGACCGCAGTTCCACGTCCTCGATGGTGAAGTCCTTGCCGTCGATGCTGAGTCTTTTCACGTCTTCCATTGGTTGTTCCTTCGTTGGTTTTGTTTGGAGTTCCGGCATGTAGTCGATGGGATTGAGTTGGAATGAGGAGCACAGTTGCGCGAATGCCTCGAGGGTGACGGCTGAGCCTTTTTTGATGCGGGTGAACATCGCCGGGCTCACGCCTGCTTTTTCGGCCAATGCGGCCCAAGGCATGCCGGTTTTGTTCCGATACCGGTTGATGTCCTCGCGGAACCGTTCCATATCGATGGATGACATGGTTGGTTCTCACATTCCGATTCCGGGACCCATGGGACCGTTGCCGGAGTTCGGGTCGATGCCGGGATCCGGATCGGGAATGGTCGGCCCGCTGGCTTGGAACAAGGCGTCCGGGTCGACGCCGGTCCACGGGTCCGGCGCTTTCACGCGTGCGGCGGAGGATCGTTCGTCCATTACGCAGACGCGGTCAGTGAGGTCGGCCGGCATGTCGTCCGCGTATGCGCCGACGCTTTCCAGGATCGGCGTACGGTTGTCCCATACGAGCCGGTCCGCGGTGGTCTGGTCCATGCCGACCCAGTCGCCGTCCTTGTTGACCCTCAGATACCGGTCCCTGTCGGGGTTCCATCCGCCGTACATGGTTTTCTCCGCGATCTCGCCATCGATGAGATGCTCTCCGACGGTTTCGCGGGCGGTTTCGGACGGGTAGGCGCGGTAGTATCCGAGGTCGCTTTCCGGGTCCATGCCGTGGACGGTATCGACGATGTCGTGCAGCAGTCCGATGTTCTCCGGCGTGCGTTCGATGAGATTATCGGCGTCCAGTTCAAGGGCGATCTGCGATGCGGCGGTGGCGCGCGCCATGACGGCGTCCGACGGGTCTTCGTCGCGGGTGGTCCAATAGGCGCCGTCGTTGCTGGACCATAAGGCATCGGCCGCGGCATCATGCCAGTATCCGGGGTCGTTCCAGTTCGCGGACCATTCCTTGATCTCGTCGTCGAAGCCGGTCATGTTCGTCATGGCGATGTACCGGTCGTGTTCGATTCCCGGTGGGAGGACCGAGTCGAACTGGTCTTCGGTGACCCAGCGGAATTGGTCGTACCTGTCGGGCTTGTAGCAGTCCTCTCCGAGCTGGTAGCATTCCTCGCCGATTCCGATCGGCTCTTCGATGGCGTTGCTTCGTGCGAAGAGCGATAACCGTTCGGTCGCCTGGTCGCGCCATGCTTCCATCTGTTCCAAGGTCGGGTTTTCCATGTTCGTCTCCTTTCCGTCACATTCCGATTCCGGGACCCATGGGACCGTTGCCGGAGTTCGGGTCGATGCCGGGATCCGGCATGGGAAGCCCAGCGTCCGACCGTCGTTCCGGACGGTCCGGCAGTGGGACGGCCCGCATGCGTTCGATGGCGTCGGCGGTGAGTGATTGGTCGAATTCCTTGGACAGTCCGGGATCGGTGGCGATCTTCGCGAGTGTGGACGCGGTGGAGAAGTCGATGCCCGGATATCTCATGCCGAGTTCCCGTTGCGTGTAGAGGATGGTCCAGTCCTGGATCTCCTCATGCCGGTCGAGGATGCTCCCGACGGCGCGTGCGAGAGCGTCGTGGTCCAGGAGGGACAGTTCCGACCGTTGGCTTACGTCGACCATGATGGTTTCCTTTCCGACGGGCCCATCCCGTCTTCCTCCCGTTCACATGCCCCCGGTTTTTTCGCCGCCGATATTTTTTCGAGGATGAAAAACCGATATCGGTTGGGATGCGTGTGGAAGGGACGCACCATTCGATATCGGGAAGGAATTGAAGTGCGTCTTGTGATCGCTGAGAAACGTTCCGTGGCTTTCGCCATCGCGCAGGCGTTGGGTGATGTGAGACAGGGCGATGGGTATGTTTCGGCCGGAGAGACGCTCATCTCATGGGCGCAGGGCCATCTGGTGGAATTGTCGGATCCGGAGGAATACACGGACATGCCTTGGTCAGCGCGTAAGTGGACGATGGAGTCCCTTCCCATCGATCCGAAATCATGGCGTTGGCGTTTGAGCGGTGCGAAGGGCGCGGTGCAACGATACCGTTCCCTCTCCGAACTGCTTCGTTCCGACAAGGTGACCGAGCTGGTCAACGCGTGCGATCCGGACCGTGAGGGCGAGGCCATATTCCGACGTATCCTCATGGCCTCGAAGGTCTCCAAACCTTCACTGCGCCTGTGGGTCGCGTCATTGGACGAGCAGGCGATCCGCGACGCGTGGAAAAGGATGCGTCCGGAATCCGATTACGATGGTCTGGCCGACGCGGCGGACGCCAGGGCGAAAGCCGACTGGCTGGTCGGCATGAACGCGTCACGCGCCCATACGCTCGCCTGGCATCGCAGTCTGTCGCTCGGACGAGTGCGCACACCCACGCTGAACATGGTCGTCCAACGTGATCTCGCCATCGAATCACACAAGCCGACTCCGTTCTGGCGACTCATCGTGCCGATGGACGGGTGGACGCTTGAAAGCGGGAAGATCGAGGACCGGGCGTCGGCCGACCGCGTGCTGGCCGACGCCAAGGGACTGGCCGTCGATGTTCTGGAGGTGAAACGGCGTCGCGAGCATGCGAAGCCGCCGACCCTGTTCGACCTGACCGGATTGCAGAAGGCCATGAGCGACCGGCACGGGCTGACCGCCGAGCAGACGCTGGACTGTCTGCAGCACTTGTACGAGATGAAGGTAGCGACCTATCCCCGCACCGATTCCAAATACGTCACCCATGATGACGTGGACGGGTTGAAGGAACTGCTGCAGCCGAAATACGCGTTGGGTTTCCTGGACCAGAAGCCCGTCGACGCGATCCACGACCTGTATTCCGCCGGCGGCTTCGATCCGATGCGGTGCGTCGCGGACGACAAGGTCCAAGGTCATACCGCAATCCTTCCGACGCGGCGTCTCACATACGACGTGTTCCAGCATGACCTGACGGACATGGAACGCAAGGTCATGACCGTGATCCTGACGCGCATGTGGGCCGCCTGCGCCACGGACCGTGTCCACGACACGGTGAAAGTCGATGCGGCATTGGATGAACGTCATGCCGATGGTTCCACGGAACGGGTTCCGCTGTCCGCATCGAACGATGTGACGGTCGATGCGGGTTGGACCGCCATCGAGCACACGTCGAAAACGGACGGCGCGGAGAAGAAGCCCGCGAATCGGATACCGGACTCCCTCGGGAAGGGACCTCTCTCCCAGTCCGGCTCACCTTCCCTCGCCGAGGGCGTGTCCGCACCGCCGAAACCGTTCACGGAAGATATATGCTGTGAAAGGGGGATAAGAAATCACCCATAGAAAGGAGCGTTCCCATGAAACCCAAGAAATTAGGCAACGGTAAAATCACCGCCCTTTATGAGAGATTGAGCCGTGACGATGACCTCACAGGTGATAGTAACAGCATTATCAATCAAAAGAAAATGCTGGAGGACTATGCGAAAGCCAACGGTTTTACGAATTGCGTCCACTTCACAGACGATGGTTGGTCTGGTGGAAGTTTTGACCGCCCAAGTTGGAAGCGCATGATTGAGGGCATTGGAAAAGGCGAAATCGCTGCTGTCCTTGTTAAAGATTTGAGCCGCGTCGGTAGAGATTATTTACAGGTGGGCTTTTACACCGAAGTGATGTTCAGAGAGAAAGGTGTGCGGTTTGTTGCCATTACCAACGGAGTAGATAGCGACAAACGGGAAAGCAGCGAGTTTGCACCCTTTTTGAACATTATGAACGAATGGTATATTCGTGATTGCAGCCGTAAGATAACCTCTGTTTTACGGGCAAGAGGTATGTCCGGCAAGCACACAAGCAACCACTGTATCTACGGTTACAAGAAAGACCCCAACGACAAAGACCATTGGATTATCGACGAGGAAGCTGCCGAAGTAGTACGCCGGATTTATCGCATGGCCATTGAGGGAAAAGGCCCGTATGAAATTGCCCGCATATTGGCAACGGAAAAGGTTGAGCGCCCCTCTTACTATCTTGCACAGCGCGGTATGGGAAACCATCAATCAAACTACAATGCCGCAGACCCCTACACATGGCGCGGCGGTACAGTTGCCGACATACTCTCCAAGCAGGAATATATGGGGCATACGGTAAACTTTCGGACTTATAAGGAGAGCTATAAAGATAAGCGCGTCAAAATGACCCCCAAAGAGGATTTAGTCATTTTTGAGAACACACAAGAAGCTATCATCGACAAGGAAACATGGGAACGCGTACAAACTCTACGGAAAACCATTCGCCGGACAGACAGCATAGGAAAGGCCAATCCACTAACCGGCTTGATGTTTTGCGCGGATTGCGGTGCAAAGATGTATAACCACAGGGGCAAGGCCGGAAACGCGCGTGACTGGGCGGGCAGACCCAACGGGAAAAAGCGTCCGGATCGTGACGAGTACAACTGTTCCCGTTATGATTTGGGCAACCAGCATTATGATAAATACTGCACGACGCACCTTATTCGTACTGCTGTTGTAAACGAGCTTTTGTTGGAAGCCATCAAGGGCGTTTGTGACTATGCGTTGAACAATGAAGCTGAGTTTATGGCACAGGTCTGCTCCGCTTCCGAGGACAGGCAGGAAAAAGCTGCAAGATCCATTCGCCAGCGGAAGCAGCGCAACGAGAAGCGTACCAATGAACTGACCCGCCTAATCCGAAAGCTCTATGAGGACAATGTAAGTGGCCGACTTTCCGATACCCTTTTTGAACAAATGCTCAGAGATTTCGAGGCCGAGCTAAGCGATTTGACAGAAATCGTTTCCCAAGACCAACAGGAACTTGAACGCATAAGCAGGGAAACCATCAACGCCGAAAAGTTTCTTTCCCTTGTCAGAAAATATACAGACTTTTCCGAGTTGACCCCTGCCATGATAAATGAGTTTGTAGAAAAAATCCTCGTCCACCAAGCCCAGGGCAAAGGAGCAAGCAGAATACAGGAAATTGAAATTTTCTTTAATTTTGTTGGTAAGGTGGACATCCCTCACAAGGAAGTGAAACTGACCGAGGAAGAAAAGGCCGCGTTAGCGGAACAGGAACGCCGCCGAGCGAAAAAAGCAGAGTACAATCGACGCTATATGGAAAAGAAACGCAGGCAATGGAAAGAGCAGCAGGAGCAGGAGCAAGCCGAGCAACTGCCCCTTGCGCCGCTTCGCGGCTATCCCTGCACACCCACAAAAACAGTACACCCGCTGTTGGCGTCTGTACCATTTTTGCGGGTTTTATTATCCTATCCGGGAGGTGATACCCATAGCCATTTACCATTGGAACAT
>PPYE01662195.1_pt1 | contig 19616 bp, 18 predicted proteins | sample 1559881 | NCBI WGS metagenome assembly PPYE01 (sample SAMN08240022, study PRJNA423297) | Human gut metagenome, whole genome shotgun sequencing project. | reverse complement strand
GAAACGGATTGCCACGCCAGTGTGCGCACTGGCTCGCAATGACAGGCTTGTGCAAAACAGCTATTTTGCAACAGGCCCGTTTCGTCTCTCAATAGATCCCGTCCAGAATGTCCACGATCTGGGCCACGCAGCCCTCCTCGCAGGAGCGCAGGATGCGGGCGCCCCAGTCTTTGACCTCCTGGGCGCAGTTGGAGGGGGCGAAGGGGATGGCCGAGATGGCCAGCATGGGGATGTCGTTCTGGTTGTCCCCTACACAGTAGATCTTTTTGGGATCAATGCCCAGATAACGGGCCAGATAGGCCACCATGCCGCCCTTGTTGCTCCCCTTCCGGGTGAGCTCCAGCAGCACGGCGTTGGAGAAGATGACCTCGTAGTGCTCCGCCCACCGATCCAGCATATACCGCTGGGTCTCCAGCAGGATCTCGTTGCGCTGCTGCAAAATGACCTTGCTCCAGGGCAGCGGCATCCGGGCAATGGGTACCTCCGACGCAGTGGCCCCCGCCCGGGTCAGATGCCGGTGGGTGACCTCGTTGGGCTGATAGACGTAGATATCGTCGTGGTTGTAGGCCTCAAAGCCGATCTCCGGAATGTCCCGGGCCACCTGCTCCAAGTCCTCCCGCACCCGCTGGGGCAGGAAGGTCTCGTATACCATCCGGTCCTCATGGAAATCGTACAGAGCCGAGCCGTTGGACAGCACCACCGGCGCGTTGATGGGGGCGCAGCGGGCATGAGGGGCAAAGGTGGGGTGGGCCCGTCCGGTGGCCACCGTAAAGATGCCCCCCTCCCGGGTGAAATAGTCCAGGGCGGTCAGGTTGGCGGGGGCCACCTGCATATTCTCTCCATAGAGGGTATCGTCAAAATCGCTGACCAGCAGAACACCGTCAAACTTTCCGATGGCAGCCGCCTCCCTTCTGAATTAAACTGATATTATAAAGTTTATACCATAGCGCGCAGCTTTGTCAACACCGCCTCAAACCAGTGGGGCAGCGGGCACTCCAGGGTGACCCGTTCCCCGGTGCGGGGGTGGATAAAGGACAGCCGCCGGGCGTGGAGGCACTGCCCCGCCAGCCCCGGCCAGGGCTTTTTGGACCCGTATACCACGTCCCCCAGCAGGGGGTGGCCCATGTAGGCCATGTGGACCCGGATCTGGTGGGTGCGCCCGGTCTCCAGGCGGCACTGGATGTGGGTATAGCCGTTTAAATGCTCCAGCACCGACCAGTGGGTCACCGCCCGCCGGCCCTGGAGCTTGTTCACCGCCATCTTCTTCCGGTCGGTGGGGTGGCGGAAGATGGGGGCGTCCACGGTGCCCGACTCGTCCTTTAAATTGCCCACGCACACCGCCTCGTATTCCCGGTACAGGGAGTGGTCCTGGAGCTGCTCCGCCAGAGATAGGTGGGCAAAGTCGTTCTTGGCGGCAATGATAAGACCTGAGGTGTCCCGGTCAATGCGGTGAACAATGCCGGGGCGCAGCTCTCCGTTGATTCCGGAGAGTGAATTACCGCAGTGATATAACAATGCGTTGACCAAGGTGCCGTCGGGATGCCCGGCGGCGGGGTGAACTACCAGGCCCACCGGCTTGTTGACGGCGATGACGTCGTCGTCCTCGTAGATCACGTCTAAGGGGATGTCCTGGGGCACCACGTCGATGGGGGCGGGGTCAGGCAGGGCCAGCACCAATTCATCCCCCAGGCTGGTCTTGTAGTTTTTCTTTACCGGCAGGCCGTTCAGGGTAACGGCTCCATCCTCCAGCAGCCGCTGGGCTGCCGAGCGGGTCAGCTCGGGCAGCATCCGGGCCAGAAACTGGTCGGCCCGCTCCCCCGCCCGGTCGGCGGTCAGATGCAGGGGGGTCATGCCTTGTCCTCCTCTTTGCAGAACAGCAGGAAGTAGACGCAGAAGGCAATGCCGCCGCACACAATGCAGATATCCGCCACGTTGAAGATGGGGAAGTTCATAAACAGGGTCTGGAACATATCGGTGACATAGCCCAGGAAGAGCCGGTCAATGAGGTTGCCCACCGCACCCGCCAGCACCAGGGCCAGGGAGACCATGCCGAAGGGGTGGTTGAAGGTCTTTCTGACCATCAGCACGATGATAAGGATGGAGGCAGCCGCCGAGATCAGGGTGAGAATCCAGGTATGTTCCTCAAAGATGGAAAAGGCCGCGCCGGTGTTCTGGTAGTAGGTCAGCTGGAGGATGTGGGGCAGAAAGGGGACCCCCTCCCCCATGGGGATGTAGGCCCGGACCAGGAATTTCACCAGCTGGTCCAGCACCACCAGAGCGGCGGCCAAAATGGCGTAGAGCATAGTTTTAGGCTCCTTTGACAGATCGTTCCCCTCATTGTAACATGGACGGCCCTAAGGGGTCAATCCTCGGCGGGAACGGGGATCGCCCCGTGTTCCTTTTCGTACTGCTCCAGATAGGACTCCACGGCAATGCACAGCTGCATATTGATGGAGCGCCGCTCCTTGGCGGCCAGAACGCGGATCTTCTGCATGACCTCATGCTCCAGCCGCAGAGAATAGGGGGCTTCCTGAACGCCCATACTCATTCCCTCCTCGTTGTATCTATTTGTATCTTTATAATATCAATAAGAGTGATATTTCACAAAGATTTATATAGAGTTGACTAGAGTGATTAAGAATGATATTATGAGCGAAAGGGGGCATTTCTATGGAGGACGGATTGCCACGCCAGTGTGCGCACTGGCTCGCAATGACAGGTTTGTGCAAAACAGCTATTTTGCAACAGGCCCTTTTTCACAATATGGCTTACTCGCCCACAACAGCGGCGCAGCGGGGGCACAGCGCCCCACCGGGCCACAGCCCGGCGGGGGCCCCGATATTTTCATCTGCTCGGGGCAAGTGAATTGCCCCGGCATCAAGGTTTTGGGCCGGCGGCCCAAAGCGCTTGGACGCGCCGGCGCGCGCCCCGCTTCGCGGGGGGCCGAACTGTGCCCGGTCTTATTCTCCAATCACAGCGGCGCAGCGGGGGCACAGTTCGGCGTGATGGCCGTCGGTGCCGATGGCGTCGTTGTGGTTCCAGCAGCGGGGGCACTTGGGGGCCTCGGACAGCTTGACGGCGATGGTGCAGGGGATGAGGCACTCCTCGTTCTTCTCCCCCTCCACGCTGCCGGTGGTGACGGTGACCTTGGACACGATGCACAGGGAGGCCAGGTCCACGTCCTTCAGGAAGTCGGCGTCCTCGGCAGACACGGAGACAGTCACCTCGGTGTCCTGGGCCTTCTTGAACACGCCGGCGTTGCGGGCGTTCTCCAGGGCCTTGTTGACGGCGTCACGGAGAGCCACCAGCTTGGCCCAGCGGTCCTTGGCGGCCTCGTCCAGAGCGAAGGCAGCGTTGTCCTCGGGCATATCGTTGAGCAGCACGCTCTCGGCGTCCACACCGGCGGCGTGCTTCATGGCGTGCCAGATCTCGTCGGAGGTGAAGGCCAGGATGGGGGCCACCAGGCGGGTCATGCCGTCCAGGATATAGTAGAGGGCGGTCTGGGCGGAGCGGCGCTCGGCCTCGCTGCCGCAGTACAGCCGGTCCTTGATGATGTCCAGATAGAAGTTGGACATATCCACCACGCAGAAGTTGTAGATGGCCCGGTACACGCCGTGGAACTCGTAGCGGTCGTAGGCGGCACGGACGTTCTTCACCAGCTCGTTGAGGCAGTGGAGGGCGTAGCGGTCCAGATCCATCAGCTGCTCCACCGGCACCAGGTTGGCGTCGGGGTCGAAGTCGCACAGGTTGCCCAGCATATAGCGGGCGGTGTTGCGGATCTTCAGGTAGGCCTGGGAGAGCTGCTTCATGATCTCCTTGGAGATACGCATATCCTGGGTGTAGTCGGCGGAGGCCACCCACAGGCGGAGCATATCGGCGCCGTACTCCTTGATGACCTCATCGGGGGCCACGGCGTTGCCCAGAGACTTGTGCATGGCCTTGCCCTCGCCGTCCACGGTCCAGCCGTGGGTGGCGATCTGGTGGTAGGGGGCCACGCCGTTGACGGCGATGGAGGTGAGCATGGAGGACTGGAACCAGCCGCGGTACTGGTCGCCGCCCTCCAGGTACAGGTCGGCGGGATACTTCAGGTAGGGACGCTCGGCAGCCACGGCGGCCCAGGTGGAGCCGGAGTCGAACCACACGTCCATGATGTCGGTCTCTTTGGAGAAGTGGGCCTTGCCGCACTTGGGGCACACGAAGCCCTCGGGCAGCAGGTCGGCGGCCTCCTTGTCAAACCAGATGTTGGAGCCGTGCTGGCGGAAGAGGTCGGCCACATGGGCGATGGTCTCGGGGGTGACGATGTCGGCGCCGCAGTCGTCGCAGTAGAAGATGGGGATGGGCACGCCCCACACCCGCTGACGGGAGATGCACCAGTCGTTGCGCTCGGAGATCATGGAGATCATGCGCTCCTTGCCCCAGCCGGGGTGCCACTGGATGGAGTCGCAGGCCTTGACGGCGGTGTCCTTGATGGCGTCCACGGAGCAGAACCACTGCTCGGTGGCGCGGTAGATGATGGGGTTCTTGCAGCGCCAGCAGTGGGGGTAGGAGTGGGTGATCTGCTCCTTGGCCACCAGGAAGCCTTCCTTCTCCAGGTCCTCCACCACCAGGTCGTTGCCCTTGGCGTAGAACTGGCCGTTGTAGCGCTCGTCGGTCATGACGCCCTTGGCGTTGACGGGCACGGGCACGCCGATGTGGGTGAGCCCCGCCTTGTCGTACTGCTGGCAGATCTGGAAGTCCTCGGCGCCGAAGCCGGGGGCGGTGTGGACGCAGCCGGAGCCGGCGTCCAGGGTGACGTGCTCGCCGTTGAGGATGACGGACTCCCGGTCAAAGAGGGGATGGGTGGCGGTCATCAGCTCAAACTCAGAACCCTTGAGGGTGGCCAGCACCTTGCAGGCATCATAGTCGATGTGGGCGGCCTTGCACACGCTCTCAGCCAGGTCCTTGGCCAGGATATACACGTCGCCGGAGGGCACCTGGAGCAGCACGTAGTCGAAGTCGGCGTTCAGGCAGATGGCGAAGTTGCCGGGGATGGTCCAGGGGGTGGTGGTCCAGATCACGAAGTAGGTCTTGCTGAGGTCGGCGTACTGGCCCAGCTTGCCCTTGTCGTCCCGGACGGGGAACTTGACGAAGATGGTGGTACAGGGGTCGTCGGCGTACTCGATCTCGGCCTCGGCCAGAGCGGTCTGGTCGGCGGGGCACCAGTACACGGGCTTCATGCCCTTGTAGATCAGGCCCTTCTCGGCCATCTTGCCAAAGACCTCGATCTGCTTGGCCTCAAACTCGGGCAGCAGGGTGATATAGGGGTTGTCCCACTCGCCCAGCACGCCCAGGCGCTTGAACTGCTCGGTCATCTTGGCAATGTAGCTCTCGGCGTACTCCCGGCACTTGGTGCGGAACTGGGCGGTGGTCATCTCGTCCCGCTTGACCTTCTTGTCCTTGAGGACGGCGGACTCGATGGGCAGACCGTGGGTGTCCCAGCCGGGCACATAGGGGGCGCAGAAGCCGGTCATGTTCTTGTGCTTGACGATCATGTCCTTGAGGATCTTGTTCAGGGCGGTGCCGATGTGGATGTTGCCGTTGGCGTAGGGCGGGCCGTCGTGGAGGACGAAGCTGGGCTTGCCGTCGTTACGCTTGACCATCTTGTTATAGAGGTCGTGGTCGTACATCTCCTGGAGCATATCGGGCTCGCGCTTGGGCAGGCCTGCCCGCATGGGGAAGTCGGTCTGGGGCAGGTGGACAGTCTGGTTGTAGTCCATGATGGTTCTCCTTTTTATATTGAAAATAAATAAAAAACGGGGTTGGAGGCAAACAAAAAGCGCCTTCGTCTCTCAAGAGACAAAGGCGCACACCTCTGCGGTACCACTCTCATTGTTCCGGGCATACCGGAACCACTCGACAGCCTGTAACGGGGCCAGCCGGGGCCGCTTACTCCGTTCGGCGGCCATGCTCAGAGGTGATTTTCCCGGCCCGTCCTGTCCGCCTTGCACCAAAATGGCGGCTCTCTGCGCAGGGTTGGGGGCGGTACTCGTCCTCGTCACAGCATTTTACAGATGAAAATCACTGGGAGACGCCCTTTTTTGGCGTCTCCCAGTATCTTACCTGTTTGCAAGGCTTCTGTCAAGGGGTTTTACCCCTTTTGCATCAGCTGAACGGTAAGTCCGTCCGGACCGGTGAGGAAACAGAAGCGGACCCCCGGATGGGGCTCACGGATGGGGCTGGGGTTCAGCCCGGCGGCCTCCGCCCGGGCCCGCTCCCCGTCCAGGTCGGCCACGGCAAAGCCCAGGGACAGACCGGCATAGCGGACGTCAGAGTGGCCGGCGCCCTGGATCAGCTCCACAGCGGTCTCCCCCTCCCCGCCGGAGAGGAAGGCAAAGTGGGCGTCGCCCATGGAGAACCGGCGGAGGACCTTCAGCCCGGTCCAATTCTCCAGAAAGGAGACGGAAGCCTCCAGATCGGTGACGTAAAGGGTGGTGTGCAGATACTGCATGGTCATGCCTCCAGATAAAGAGGAGGCGCCGTGGAAAACCGCGGCGCCTTCCGTCATGGTTTGTTTGTGGTTCAGCGGATCTCGTAGTCCTTGCCGAACTGCAGGTTGTCAAAGTCGATGCGGCGGGTGGGCTCCTCCACCACGTCGTCCTCGTCCTCCTCCACCGGATGGGCGGCGGGGGCCTTCCGGCCGCTGAGCTCCATCAGCTCATCGTACAGGCTGCTCTCCTTGGCGCCCTCGGAGACCTTGGGAGCGGACAGGTCGGTGGTGTCCTCCTGCTCCTGCTGGATGATCCGCTCCACGTTTTCCTCGATGTCCCGGGCGGTATCCCCCACCGGGTCCACGGACACAGGGGCGGCGGCGGTCAGCTTGGACAGGCCGCTGAGGAAATCCATCTCGTGCTGATGGAGCTCCTTCAGCTTGCCCACATAGGCGGCGGTGGACTGCTGGGCGGCGGCCAGACGCATCTGCTCGTCCCGAATGGCCTGCTGCAGCTCGGCCATACGGGCCTTGGCATCGGCCTCGGCGTTCTGCATCAGCTGGTTGCGCTTGCTCTCGGCCTCAGCCACCAGGTCGTCCGCCATCTTCTGGGCGGTCATCAGGGCCTTGCGCATGGCGTCCTCGGTGGAGCGGTACTCCTCCACCTTCTCCACCAGCACCTTCATCTTGGCCTTCAGGGTGGCGTTTTCCTTGTAGAGGGTGGTGTAATCCGCCGTCAGGATATCCAGAAATTCGTCCACCATCGACATATTATATCCGTTAAACGCCTTGGTAAAGGCGTGTTCCGAAACTTCCTGCGGCGTAAGCATAGGCTGATTCCCCCTGATTTTTTGTGTCTTGTTCCCACCCGATGCCGCGCATCGTGCGGGGACCCCGATTTTGGATCTGCCCGGGCGAAATGAATTCGCCCGGCATCAAGGTTTTTGCTGTGCAAAAACGCTTGGGACGCCGGACTCCCGGCGGGACAACGTGGACGTTGTTCTCCTAAGACTGCTTTTAGAAATACAGCCCGTTGTTCTCCAGCTCATCAATAAGATCGCCCAGAATGTCCACGTTGTAGGGCGTGATGATATAGGTGGAGATGGCCGCCCCACCCGATGCCGCGCATCGTGCGGGGGCCCCGATTTTATATCTGCCCGGGCGAAGTAAATTCGCCCGGCATCAAGGTTTTGCTGGGCAAAACGCTTGAACGGCGTAACCGCCGTCCCGCCTGCGGCGGGACCCGGTGGCCATTTTAGAAATACAGCCCGTTGTTCTCCAGCTCATCGATGAGATCACCGAGAATGTCCACGTTGTAGGGCGTGATGATATAGGTGGAGATGGCCACCTTCTTGATCTTGCCCTCGTTGGCGTAGGCCACGCCGGACAGGAAGTCCAGCAGGCGGCGGGCGATGTCCTTGTTGGTGGACTCCAGGTTGAGGACCACAGTGCGCTTCTCCCGCAGGTGGTCGGCGATCTCGCTGGCGTTCTCGAAGCGCTCGGGCTTCACCAGCACCACCTGCAGCTGAGTGGTGGTGTGGATGTTGACCACCTTGTTGCTGCGGCGCTCGTTATCCGGAGAATAGAGGCTGCCGGTGGACTCCTGAGCGGCCTGGCTCTTGGCGCTCTTGCGCTCCAGCCGGTCGCCGCCGGTGCGGTCCATCCGCTCACTGCGGGAGACAGGCTCGAAGTCGTCCTCGTAGTCGTCCTCCGGCTCGTCCTCATAGGGGCGGGCCAGCCGCCGCAGTTCATCAAACAATCCCATATTCGGTTACCTCCTGAATCATATCAAGCTTTATGCATGGGAGGGCGGGGGCCGAACAGGGCGGTGCCTACGCGCACCAGGGTGGCGCCCTCGCGGACGGCGTCCTCATAATCGCCGCTCATTCCCATAGAAAGACAGTCGATTGTGGTTCCATTATCCGACATCTTGTCTCTTATGTCAACAAAAAGCTGACGCATTTTCGCAAAAAAGGGCCGGTTTCCGTCGGGTCCCTCGGCCACCGGAGGGATGGCCATCAGCCCCCGCAGATTCACATGGGGACAGGCGGCCGCCTTCTGGGCCAGAGCGGGCAGCTCGTCGGGAGAAATTCCGCTTTTGGATTCCTCGCCGCCGATATTGATCTCCAGCAGAATGTCCTGGACCAGGTCCAGCTTGGCGGCCTGGGCCTCGATGGCGTCCAGCAGATGCTCCGAGCCTACCGACTCGATGAGATCCACCCGGCCCACCACCTGCTTGACCTTGTTGGTCTGCAGATGGCCGATGAAATGGAGGGCGGCCCCGGCATAGGCGTCGTCGTCCAGGTGGGCGGTCATCTCCTGCACCCGGTTCTCTCCGCAGATGGTGATACCGGCGGCAATGGCCTGCCGGATGGTATCCGAGGTCTGGACCTTGGTGGCGGCCACCAGGGTGATCTCGGACGGGTCCCGGCCCACTTCCCGGGCCGCGGCGGCGATGTTGGCCTTGACCTGCGCTACTTTCTCTTCCAGGGACATAATAGGCACCTCCAAAAAATACACACATAAATAAGGCAAAACCGCCTGCGCGTCTGGTGCGCAGAGGGATCGTCCAAACTAATCGATGACCTTGCCGTCATAGAGCTCGCCGGAGGAGATGATGATCTGGTCTCCCGCCCGCAGGGCCTTTTTGGCTGCCGTGGTGGTGGAGGTATCGGCAGCGGTGACCAGGATGTAGTTGTCCTCCTCGGCCAGGATGGATACCGGCTTGAACTCGGCACACTGGCCCACCAGGGCATACACGCCGGTGACCGATACCTGGGACTCCTCGCCGGTCTCGCTGTCGGTGACGGTCTGCTGCTCCACCCGCAGGGCCTCCTTGGGCAGGCGGATGCCGGAGGTGGTCTCAAAGACCAGCTCCACCGTCTGCCGCCGGAGCAGGGTGGTGTCGGACAGGAACTTGTCGGTGGACAGTACCACCACCACCTGCCCGTCCACCGGGTCCCCCAGCCGCTCCACCTTCATGTCCACCTCGCCGGACCAGTCCCGGGAAAAGCGGACGGTGATGCTCCGCCCTTCCACCAGCCGCTGGGCGTCCGCCTCCGGCAGGGTGCAGGCAAAGTACCAGGTGGAATTGGTGATGAGCTTGCCAATGGCGGAGGTATCCTCCGCCGGCTTCTGGTTGGACAGGTCCTTCAGCTGGGCCGGGGTAAGGGTCTCCATCATAGCGGGGGTGATGAGGCTCTCGTATCCGTCCACCAGACCGGAGAAAATGCCCGACTGGGCGGCGGTGACCCGGCTGGTGCTCTGGGAGGCCTGGGCGGTCAAAGACTGGATCTGGGCCTTCACGTCGTCCAACGAGTCCTGGAGAGCGGCGGTGGAGTCCTCCCCCTCCGCATCAAAGGTATAGCTGCGCTTATAAATCAGGCTCTTCAGCTCCATGGTCTGGCTCTCCAGACCGGTGAGGTCGCCGGAGGCGGAAGCCCCCCGGAGATTGGCAATGGCGTCGGCCACCCGGTCGCTGAGCTGGGCGGAGTCGCCGTTGCCGCCGGTCTGGGCCAGGGCGTATTCCAGCTGCTCCTGCTCCAGCAGCAGCTGCTGGAGGGTCTCCCGCTGGGTGAGTCCGGCGTCACTCTGGTAGAGCAGGGCCACGGTCTCACCCCGGCTTACCTTCTCCCCCTCCTCGGGGAGGACCTCCACCGTGCCGCCCTGGCCGGTGAGGACACTCTCCTCCCGGACCAGAAAGCCGGTGGCCTCCACGCTGTCGCTGACGGTGTAGGTATAGGCCAGCACCGTGGGATAGAGCTCCCGCAGGCTGTTGAAGGCGGAGACTCCGATGGAAATGAGCACCGCGGCCAGTACCACCAGCATCACGATGCGGGAATTCAAAGAACCTTGCTTCATAGGCGCTCCTTTGGTCAGTCGCCGCGCTCCTCCCGCTCCAGAGAGATGGCCCGCTCGGGCACGATGGTGGAGATGGCGTGCTTGTAGATCACCTGCTGCTTGTCCCCCGTCATAAGTACCACCACAAAGGCGTCATAGCCCACGATCTGGCCTTTCAGCTGATAGCCGTTCATCAAAAAGGTGGTGACGTTGGCCCGGGTCCGCCGGGCGCGGAGCAGGAACAGGTCTTGCAGGTTGGGTGTCTTTTGCATTTGGATGCACTCCTTTTTCTCTGAGATGCATCCAATATATACCAATTACTGGAAAGGTTTTGTCGGATTCTGGGGAAGGGACCACATTTCCCGGGGAGTTATGCCCGTCCGAACCGCTTTTCGATCTGGCTGCGGGTCAGTTCGATGGCTACCGGGCGGCCATGGGGACAATATTTCACTTCCCCCGCCATGACAGCTTTAGCCACCTTGAGCAGCTCGGCCTCCCCGTTTTTCTGGCCCCCCTTGATGGCCGCCTTGCAGGCCATGGTGTGGAGGAGAGCGTCCCGGGCGCTGTCCGGGTCGGCGGTGCCGCAGGTGATGAGCCTGCCTGCCAGCTCCAGCAGCACGTCGGGAATGGCGGCGGCGTCCACGTCGTCGGGGGCGGTGCGGACGATGATAGCCCCGCCGCCGAAGTCCTCCGCCTCAAAGCCGAAGCGCTCCAGCAGGGGCAGCTGGGAGAGCAGGGCGGCTCCCTCCTCCGCCGGAGGGGTAAAGACCACCGGGGTCAGGAGGGTCTGGACCATGGGGGTGTATCCCGCCGCCTTCAGGCGGTCAAAGTTCATCCGCTCATGGGCGGCGTGCTTGTCGATGAGGAGCACCTTGTCCCCCTGCTCCACGATGATGTAGGTGTTTAAGACCTCACCCGCCATACGCCAGGGTGTTTCTTCTGGCTCGGGCTGGATGGGAGTCTGGGGTTCCACAGGGGGGATGGTGGGAACGGGTTCCTTTTCGACCACCGTAGGGGCGACCCTTGTGGTCGCCCGCGGGGTTTCGGGAGCCACCTCCACAGGCGGGGTGGTTTTGGCCGGGATGTCTGGGACAGCGGCCATTACAGGCGGTGCGGTGGGAGCCGGAGCCGGTTTGGGCTCGGGCCGCACAGGCTGGGGCGGAGTTGTAGGGGCCACCCTTGTGGCCGCCCGCACAGGTAGAGCGGTTTGGGCAGGCCGGGCGGCAATATCGTGGAGAGGCAGAGACGGGGCGGGTTTGTCCGCCGTCTTGCGGAACTGCTCCGCCGTCATGGTGCGGAAGGTGGTCTGGTGAGGGGTCACCGTGTCCTGAGCTGCCTTGGGAGCCAGCCGGGGGCTGTCCGCCAGGGCGGAGGGCCGGGACCGGTCAGCCTCCAGGGTGGACTTTACGGCGTAATACACCGCGTCAAATACCTTTTTATCGCTGCCGAACTTGACCTCCTGCTTGGTGGGGTGGACGTTCACGTCCACGGCGTTGAGCTTGGTGGTCAGGTGGAGCACGCAGCCGGGGAACTTGCCCACCATCTTCTGGTTGGCATAGGCCTCCTCCAGGGCGGCCATCATGGTGCGGCTCTTTACATACCGGCCGTTGACGAAGAAGTGCTGATAGCCCCGGGTGCCCCGGCAACAGGTGGGCAGGGACACAAAGCCGGTGACGCTCATATCCTCCCCGGAGCCCTTCACCGGGGTGAAGCCAAGTGCCAGGTCCCTCCCCAGCACCGCGTACAGGGCAGACTGGAGCTTGCCGTCGCCGGGGGTGAGCAGGTCCTGCTTGCCGTCCCGGAGGAACTTGATGCTCACCTCCGGGTGGGACAGGGCCAGCCGCTGGATCATGGCGAAGCAGGCGGCGCTCTCGGCGGAGTCCTTCTTCATAAACTTGAGCCGGGCGGGGGTGTTGTAGAACAGATCCTTCACCACCATGGTGGTGCCCTGGGGACAGCCCGCCTCCTCCTGACTTACCACCACCCCCGCCTCCAGAGAGAGGGCGGTGCCCAGGGGGGCGTCGGCGGTGCGGGTGAGCAGTTCCATCCGGGACACGGCGGAGATGGCGGCCAGAGCTTCGCCCCGGAAGCCCAGGGTGCCGATGGCCTCCAGGTCGTACTCGGTACGCAGCTTGCTGGTGGCGTGACGGAGAAAGGCGGTGGGGGCCTCATCGGCGGCAATGCCGCAGCCGTTGTCGGTGACCCGGATCAGGGTCATGCCCCCGTGCTGGATCTCCACCGTCAGCTTGTCCGCCCCGGCGTCGATGGCGTTCTCCATCAGCTCCTTCACCACGGAGGCGGGCCGCTCCACCACCTCGCCGGCGGCGATCAGGTCGGCCACATGGGAGTCAAGTTGTTGGATGTGAGGCATAGAAATACCTGCTTTCTAAACGGAGGAATGGATGAATGCAGGGGCGGCGCACCCGGCACTCCGCGGGATCAGTGCAGCGCCCCCAGCAACGTAAACCCGTTGAGGGTCATATGCAGGGCGACGGCGCTCCAGATGGAGCCGCCCCGGTCATAGCACCAGGCCAGCGCCAGGGCCATGGGGGCGTACTGGATCATCAGCAGCAGGTACCGCAGGTCCAGGGTCCCAAAGGCATACACAAACTGGACGGCGCAGTAGAAGGAGTAGAGGATCACCGACAGCACATAGCCCAGGGGCCGGCTGTAATTGCGGACCGAGCCGAAGAGCAGTCCACGGAACAGGGGCTCCTCCACCAGGGGCATGAGCACCACCAGGATAAAGACGGTGGCGGTAGGGGCGAAGTAGTATTGCTCGGGGTAGCTGATCAGGTTGGGGTTCTGCACCGGCAGGGGGATCAGGCCCACCAGGAAGGAGAGCACCTCGGCTCCCACCAGGCCGGTGACAAAGGCGAACAGGTTCTCCGGCAGCCAGTCCAGCAGCAGCCGGAAGCCGGTTCTCAGGAAGGACCAGAACACCAGAAAGGTGAGAGAAGCAATGATGAGGTAGTACACCACGTTGGCCTCGGCCACCGGAAACTCCCCCTGATAGGAGCGCTGGACCCAGCCCATGAGCCAGGGGAAGAGAAACACATACAGGGCGAAAAAGACCCAGCCCCGGTAACATTCGGCCCGGGTGATCTGGGGCCGCCAGGGGCGGCGCCGTCCGGTGAGCATGGTGTGTTCCTCCTTTTTTGTGGTTGGTTTTATACCAGCTGCTTCAATTCAAAGAGCAGGTTCATGGCCTCGATGGGGGTGAGGGTGTTGAGATCCACCCCCTGGAGCCGCCGGACCACCTCTCCGCCCCCCATGTCCAGCAGGGACATCTGGTCGGTGGCCTGGGCCGCCGGGGCCTGGGGAGTCTGGACCCCACCTGCCTCCAGCTCCTTCAGAATGTGGCGGGCCCGGGTGATGACCCTGTCGGGCACCCCGGCCAGCTTGGCCACTTCAATGCCGTAGCTCTGGTCGGCCCCGCCGGGGACGATCTTCCGCAGGAAGAGAATGTCGTCCCCCTTCTTCTTGGCGGCGATGTTGTAGTTCTTTACCCCGGGGATGACGCCCTCCAGGGCGGTGATCTCATGGTAGTGGGTGGCAAAGAGGGTCTTGGCCCCCAGCTTTTTCTTGTCGGCGCAGTACTCCAGCACCGCACGGGCGATGGACATACCGTCGTAGGTAGAGGTGCCCCGGCCGATCTCGTCCAGGATGAGCAGGCTTTTGCTGGTGGCGTTTTTTAAGAGTTCCGCCACCTCAGTCATCTCCACCATGAAGGTGGACTGACCGGCGGACAGGTCGTCGCTGGCTCCGATGCGGGTGAACACCCGGTCCACGATGCCGATGCGGGCCGAGCGGGCGGGGACAAAGGAGCCCATCTGAGCCATCAGGACGATGAGGGCCACCTGCCGCATATAGGTGGACTTACCTGCCATGTTGGGGCCGGTGATGATGGCCACCGTGTTGTCTTTCCCGTCCATCCGGGTGTCGTTGGGGACAAAGAGGGCGTTTTTCAGCATCTTTTCCACCACGGGATGGCGGCCCTCGGAGATGTCGATGGTGTCGGACAGGTCCACCTCCGGGCGGCAGTAGCCGTTCTCGGCGGCCACGGCGGCAAAGGAGGCCAGCACGTCCACCTGGGCCACGGCGGCGGCGGAGCGCTGGATGTCCCCCACCCGGGCGGCGGCCTGCTGCCGCAGGTCGCAGAACAGCTGATACTCCAGGGCGGTGACCCGGTCCTGGGCGGACAGGATCTCGTGCTCCAGGTCCTTCAGCTCCTGGGTGATGAACCGCTCGCAGTTGACCAGGGTCTGCTTGCGGATGTAGTGCTCGGGCACCTGATCGTAGTAGGACTTGGATACCTCGATGTAGTAACCGAATACCTTGTTGAAGCCAACTTTCAGGCTCTTGATGCCGGTCTTTTCCTTCTCCCGGGCCTCCACGGCGGCCACCAGGTCCTTGCCGTTGGTGAGGATGTCCCGCAGCCGGTCCACCTCGGCATTATAGCCCGCCCGGATAAAGCCGCCCTCCCGGACGGAGAAGGGGGGCTCGTCCACAATGGCCCGGCCAATCAGTTCCCGCAGGTCGGGCAGATCATCCAGACCGGCGGACAGGGCGGTGAGCAGGGCGCCGGAGTAGGGGGAGAGCAGCTCCCGCAGACGGGGCAGCTTGCCCAGGCCGGTGGCCAGAGCCATCAGGTCCCGCCCCCCCGCGGTGCCGTACACGATGCGGCCGATGAGCCGCTCCAGGTCGGTGACCTCCCGCAGGGTGTTTTTCAGCTCGTCCCGGCCGATGGGGTCCCCCACCAGCTCCTCCACCGCACCCAGCCGGCGGCTGATGGCGCCGGGGGAGAGCAGGGGCCGCTCCATCCAGGTGCGGATGAGCCGGTGGCCCATGGCGGTGCGGGTCTTGTCCAACACCCACAGCAGGCTGCCCTTCTTCTCCTTGGAGCGGAGGGTTTCGGTGAGCTCCAGATTGCGCCGGGCGGTGAGGTCCAGCTCCATGAACTGACCGGAGGTGTACCAGGTGAGGCTGGTGATGTGGGAGAGGTCGGTCTTCTGGGTCTCGTACAGGTAACTCAAAAGGCCCCCCACCGCCTGGAGGGCGTGGCCGTCCCCCTGGGGCAGCTGGTCCAGGCCGCTGGTAAATTGCTGCTCCACCAGAGCGCGGGCGGAATCGGGCCGGAAGCGGGCCTCCCCGCCGTTTTCGCACCGGCAGTCCAGTTTGTTGGTGAGAAAGTCCAGCAGGGCGGCGTCGCTGTAGGCCCCATCGGACAGCATGGCCTCCCGGGGGGAGAAGCGGCCCAGCTCGTTGCACAGATGCTGGTTGGCGTCGGGGCCGGTGAAGGAGGTAACGGAGATCTCGCCGGTGGAGATGTCGCAGAAGCACAGCCCCGCCCCGGCGGAGTCCTGGTAAATGGCGCAGATGAAGTTGTTGCGGCCCTCCTCCAGCATGGAGGAGGCGATGACGGTGCCGGGGGTGACGATGCGGATGATGTCCCGGTCCACCAGCCCCTTGGCGGTGGCGGGGTCCTCCATCTGCTCGCAGATGGCCACCTTGTAGCCCTTGGCGATGAGCCGGGCGATGTAGGCGTCGGCACTGTGGTAGGGCACGCCGCACATGGGGGTGCGCTGATCCTCCGGCTTGCCCCGGTCCCGGGTGGTGAGGGTGAGATCCAGCTCCCTGGAGGCCAGCTTGGCGTCCTCCTGGAACATCTCGTAGAAGTCACCCAGCCGGAAAAAGAGGATGCAGTCCGGGTGAAGCTCTTTCATTTTCAGATATTGGCGCATCATGGGGGTCAGCTCGGACGGCATGGCGGGCGCTCCTTTTCTAAATGATAATTGAAATGGAAAGGGACGGATTGCCGCGCCAGTGTGCGCACTGGCTCGCAATGACGGCCCTATAGTGTGGGGTACAGATCAGTCCATCCGGGATTCCGGCGGTTGACCAGGGCGTTTTTTCGTTTCCTGGACCAGGATTTGATCTGCTTTTCTCGGGCAATGGCTGATTGGATGGATGGGGTGGCCTCAAAATAGACCAATTTTGTAATATCATAACGGGCGGTATAGCTGGCGGGATCGGCATGGGCGCGGTGCTGGGCGACCCGGCGGACCAGGTCCCGGGTTACCCCGGTGTAAATGGCTACATTGGTGGCGTTTGCCAGGATATAGACGTAATACATGGCTCCGTTCTCCTGCCTGTCATTGCGAGCCAGTGCGCACACTGGCGTGGCAATCCGTATTTTACTCCGCCTTCTCCCCCATCAAAGACCACTTATTGGCCCCGGTGATCTTCACGTCCACAAACTGGCCGATGAGGGACTCGTCCCCGGTGAGGCGCACCAGCCGGTTGCCGGGGGTGCGGGCGGTGAGGCCCTTGTCGTCGGTGCCGTCCACCAGGCAGCGCACCGTCTTGCCGATATAGGCCGCGTGCTTTTCCTCGGAGATCTGGTCCTGCCGCTCCACCAGCCGCTGGAACCAGGCCGCCTTCTCCTCCTTGGAGACGGGGTCCTCCATTTTGGCGGCGGGGGTGCCCACCCGGGGGGAATAAATAAAGGTAAAGAGGGCGTCAAACCGCACCTCGTCCAGCAGGGTCATGGTCTGCTCGAACTCCTGGGCGGTTTCCCCGGGAAATCCCACAATGACGTCGGAGGTGATGACCACATCGGGGATGGCCTCACGCAAACGGCGCACCTTGTCCAGGTAGCCCGCCCGGTCGTACACCCGGTTCATGGTCTTTAAGACCCGGTCACTGCCCGCCTGGAAGGGCAGGTGGAAACAGGGGGCGATCTTGGGGGAGGAGGCCATGGTGTCAAAGAGCTTCTGGGAGGCGTCCTTGGGGTGGCTGGTCATAAAGCGCAGCAGGAAGTCCCCGGGAATCTCGGAGGCCGCCTTCAGGAGGTCCGCGAAGTCCATGGGGGCGTCCAGGTCCTTGCCGTAGGAGTTGACGTTCTGGCCCAGCAGGGTGATGTCCTTGTACCCCTCGGCCACCAGGCCCCGGATCTCCTCCAGAATAATCTCCGGCTGGCGGGAGCGCTCCCGGCCCCGGACGTAGGGCACGATGCAGTAGGTGCAGAAGTTGTTGCAGCCGTACATGATGCTCACCCAGGCCTTCACCCTGTCCTGACGCACCACCGGGATGCCCTCGGCGATGGAGCCGGGCTCGTCGGCGATGTCGAAGATGCGGCCCCGGCGGGTCACCAGCCGGTACAGCAGCTCCGGGAACCGCCACAGAGCGTGGGGCCCGAACACCAGGTCCACCTGCCGGTAGCTCTCCTTGATCTTCTGGGCACGGTGGGGCTCCTGGGCCATGCAGCCGCACACGCAGATAAGCTGGTTGGGCTTGGCCCGCTTGGTGTGGACCAGCGCGCCCACGTTGCCCAGCACCCGCATCTCGGCGTGTTCCCGGATGGCGCAGGTATTGATGAGGATGAGATCGGCCTCGGCCTCGCTGTTTGTAAAGTCGTAGCCCATCTCCTGCAGGTAGCCCCGCAGCCGCTCGGAGTCGGCCTCGTTCTGCTGGCAGCCGTAGGTGTCCACGAAGGCCAGCGGGGCGGTGGGACGGGCGGCGTTACGCTCATGGAGTTTCTGGCAGAAGTCCCGCTGACGCGCCACGTCGGCGGGAGAAATTTTGGTGGTCTGTCGGTTCAAAACGGTTCCTCCCGAAAAGTCTGTATCAATACTCAATCATAGCACTTTTTGCACTCAAACACAAGGCCTGTCCCCTTTTCATTGACTCAAATCGGCAGGGAGTATATAATGGAAAGGACTATCCACGGAAAGGCGGCGGAGCCATGAAAACCCTGGTCATCGAGCGGGATGCACTGAAGAATAATATCTCCGTGGTCAAGGAGCGGGCGGGGGGCGCCGTGATCTACGGCGTGGTCACCGGAGACGGCCAGGGAGCCGGTCTGGTGGAGCTGGCAAAGGCCCTCCGGGCCGAGGGCATCGGCCGCTTCGCCGTGTCCGAGGTGGCGGAGGCCGCCGCCCTGCGGAAGGCGGGCTTTGTGGAGGAGGAGATCCTCATGCTCCGCTGTACCACCGACCGGGAGGAGCTGGAGCAGCTGCTGGATCTCAACGTGATCTGCACCGTGGGCTCCCACGACAGCGGTATGGCCCTCAACGGGGTGGCAGAGGCCCGGTCCACCGTTGCCGAGGCCCACATCCAGATCGACACCGGCATGGGCTTCGGGGGCTTTCTCTCCAGCGAGCCGGAGAAGATCCTGTCCACCTTCCGGGACCTGTCCAGCATCGCCGTGTCCGGGGTGTGTACCCAGCTGTACACCAAGAGCCGCAAGGGCAAGGCCCTGGCGGCCCAGGTGGAGGAGTTCACCAAGACGGTGGAGGCCATCCATGCCGCCGGATTTGAGACGGGCACCGTCCACGCCGCCGGGTCCTATGTGCTGATGCACCATCCTGCCGCCCGGCTGGGGGGCGTCCGGGCGGGCACCGTGCTGATGGGCCGGTGCCGCCGGGCCAGAGGGGACGGCCTGCGCCGGGTGGGCTACGGCGAGGTCAAGGTGGAGGAGACCCGCTGGGTGCCCAAGGGCCACATTGTGGGGGGCAACACCCCCGCGCCCCTGAAAAAGAACACCCGGGTGGCGGTGCTGCCCGTGGGGTACCAGAACGGCTTCGGCATGGGTCGCCCCTGGGCGGGAGGCCTGCTGGACGCCATTCGCCGGTGGCTTACCCAGCGGCAGATTACCGTCCGGGTCAACGGCCAGAAGGCCAGGGTCATCGGCGGCATCGGCGCCATCGAGACCATTGTGGACGTGACCGACCTGAAATGTACCGCCGGAGACAAGGCGGTGTTCGATATCGACCCCATTTTTGCCAAGGGGTTTGTCCGTGAATACCGGTAAATGAGAAAGGAATTTATACTATGCGTGCAGTTGTGACCCGCGTAAAGAACGCCTCCGTCACCATTGACGGCAAGGTGAACGGCGAAATCGGCCAGGGCTTCCTGGTGCTGCTGGGGGTGGCCCCCGGCGATACCGAGGCCCAGGCCGTCAAGATGGCCGACAAGGTGTGCGGCCTGCGTATCTTTGAGGACGAGAACGAGAAGATGAACCTGAACCTGGAGGCGGTGGGGGGCTCCCTGCTGGTGGTGAGCCAGTTCACCCTCTACGCCGACACCAAGTCCCGCCGTCCCGGCTTCTCCGGGGCCGCCAAGCCGGACATCGCCATCCCCCTGTATGAAAAGTTTATGGCCGAGTGCGCCGGACGGGGTTTTGAGGTCCAGCACGGCGAATTCGGCGCTGATATGCAGGTTTATAGCCAGAATGACGGTCCCGTGACCATCCTGCTGGACACTGACCAGATGTAAGGCCGAATTCGCCCCCGCGCTTTGCGCGTCC
>PPYE01663035.1_pt1 | contig 19617 bp, 20 predicted proteins | sample 1559881 | NCBI WGS metagenome assembly PPYE01 (sample SAMN08240022, study PRJNA423297) | Human gut metagenome, whole genome shotgun sequencing project. | reverse complement strand
CGCGATAAAGGGCTCTGGCATCATGGAGGCTGCCGATGCGGCAATTCATGCGGCACAGAACAGCAGGACAGTTCCGATGCATACCTTCTCCGGCGTGGTGGAGCACGCGCTCGCCCACATTGAAGAGGCGGCGCTGCACAATATTCCAGAGGCGCAGCATCGCTGGTATACGATCAAAATTTTTGAACGCGATGAAAAGGCACTCGCACAATTAAACCTTTCTCCGGAGATTCTTTTTCCTATTGAAGAGGACATTCAAGGCGCAGAAAAAGAGTTAGACGACGACTCGGAAAGCATCATCACCAACGAACGTTATATTTACATTGCATCCCTGATAAAGGACTGCTACAAGAAAAAGAGCGCTGGAAAACTTTCGGTCTCGGACAAAATCGACAAGATTGTCACAAATCGCTGGCTGGCGCTCCCGATTTTTGCAGTTATCATGTTCGTTGTCTACTTTGTCTCCGTTACAACGGTCGGCACTTGGGCGACAGACTGGACAAACGACGGACTTTTTGGCGATGGTTTCCATTTATTCGGCATTGATGCCGGCTATGCCCAGGCGTCCGAAGAATTCAGCGAAGCCACGCAGGTAGTAAATGGCTTTATGGAATATGCTGCGGATCAGGGAATCGACGCCGAGGCAGTGGAAGCGGCGCTTGATACCGAGTCGGAGGATTTCTCCTCCGAGATGGCAAAGAGCGAGCTTAACAAATTCGCTGCTCAGTTCTCCGCAAGCGATAAAGCTACATACACGGTAGTGGATGAGGAAACCATGGCAGATGAAGAGGTAACCTCCACAGGCGCAGACCTTGCCGAAGCACTGAACGTGTATGATAAATATGGATATACAGAACCAGATCCGGCAAATTACGGCGTATGGGTTCCGGGTATCCCGGTTTTGATCGGCGACGGCCTTGAATCTGCCAATGCGCCAAAGTGGCTCTCCGGCCTGATTCTTGACGGTATCGTGGCGGGCGTCGGCGCAGTTTTAGGCTTTGTTCCACAGATGCTGGTTCTGTTTCTCTTTCTTGCATTCTTAGAATCCTGCGGTTATATGGCGCGTATCGCGTTTGTTATGGACCGCATTTTCCGCAAATTCGGCCTTTCCGGCAAATCCTTCATCCCGATGCTGATCGGTTCGGGCTGCGGCGTTCCGGGTATTATGGCTTCAAGAACCATTGAAAACGAGCGCGACCGCCGCATGACGATTATGACGACCACCTTTATCCCCTGCGGCGCGAAGCTTCCGTTTATTGCCATGATCGCAGGCGCGATCTTCGGCGGCGCGCCGTGGGTCGCTCCGTCGGCATACTTTCTCGGCATGCTTGCCATCGTCATTTCCGGCATTATGCTCAAGAAGACCAAAATGTTTGCGGGCGATCCGGCTCCGTTTGTCATGGAGCTGCCGGCGTACCACTGGCCGACCGTCAGCAACGTGCTCCGCAGCATGTGGGAGCGCGGCTGGTCCTTTATCAAAAAGGCCGGCACCATCATCCTGCTTTCCACCATTTTGGTTTGGTTCACAACCTACTTCGGATTTGTGGACGGTTCTTTCCGGATGCTGGCTGAGGATCAGATCGACCACAGTATTCTTGCAGCAATCGGTGGTGCAATCGCTTGGATTTTTGCTCCGCTCGGCTGGGGCAACTGGCAGGCTGCCGTAGCTTCTATCACGGGCCTTGTTGCAAAAGAGAATATCGTCAGCACGATGGGCATCCTGTACGGCGGAAGCGGCACGATTTATACAAACCTTGCCGCAACGTTCACCACAATCAGCGGCTATTCGTTTCTGGTCTTCAACCTCTTGTGCGCGCCTTGCTTTGCGGCAATTGGCGCCATCAAGCGGGAGATGAACAACGCCAAGTGGACAGGGTTCGCCATCGGCTATCAGTGCGGCTTTGCTTATGCAATTGCTTTGCTTGTCAACCAGCTTGGCAACCTGTTTACCGGAAACTGCAGCACGGTAGGCGGTGTAATCGGCGTCATCTTTGCGCTGGTCTTTGTCTTTCTTATTGTGTTCATGCTTGTTAAACCCTACAGAGAATCGGAAAGACTCACGAAAGAAGTCTGCGTAAAATAGAACCGGCTCTGTTTGACAAAGGAGGAGATTTTCATGTTGGCATGGCTTTCTGAAAACATTGCAACCATTTTGATCTGTATGGTTTTGCTTGCAATTGTTGCAGCGATTATCATAAATCTTATAAAGAACAAAAGGCAGGGAAAATCCTCCTGCGGGAACGGCTGCCAAAGCTGCCCCATGAGCGGCACCTGCCATCACAAAGGATAACCTGAGATTGGGCCAGATCCCTCTGGAATGGAAAAACCGACAGCATATGAAGCGGAGGGCCCTGACGTGGAGTATTCGGATTCTCCAATATGCTGAAAGCGGGATTGCAGTTCATTCAAGGCTGCAACCCCGCCTTTTTTGTTTTATCTCCGCATATTCTACATCAAACACATCTGTCCAGCCGATCTTATATGCCGTATATGCCCCGACCGTAAGCGTGGTAAAAGCGGATCGACCCGCAGCACAATATCAGCCGTACAGGCGCCGGTAAAGTGTTTGCCACTCCCGCAGCCGGAAAGCGGGAGGAGTATTTCCAGAAGGCGCGTTTAAAGCTTTCTTTTTCGCATGAGAGCGCCTCCCGTTAAAAGCTTAGACGAATCGCCGCCCAGCCGCCGTCGGTGCGGATTTCGCGGATGGTGAGCCCCGCTTCGCAGAGCGCGGCCTTGACCTCCTCGCAGCGCTCCTCGATAATACCGGAAACGAGCAGAATGCTGTTTTCGTGCATAAACTTCGTCACATGCGAAGATAATCGGATGATGACGTCCGCCACGATGTTCGCACAGATGATGTCGTATGTTCCGCTTACCTTCTCGGTCAGGTCGCCGCAATGCACAGTTAAACGTTCATCCACGCTGTTTAAAACCGCGTTTTCGTGCGCTGTGCGCACCGCCACCTCATCAATGTCAACCCCGACCGCCTCCTTTGCGCCGAGTAAAAGCGCGGTGATCGCCAGAATACCCGAGCCGGTGCCAATGTCAAGCACGCGGGTGTCCTTTTTCACAATCTGCTCCAAAAGCTGCATACAAAGCCTTGTCGTCTCATGCGTACCGGTGCCGAACGCCATCCCCGGATCGAGCCTCACCTGCACCTCGCCCGGTGCGCATTCGTACTCCTCCCAGCAGGGCACGACAATCAGCTTTTTACCGATCTTCGTCGGGTGATAGTATTTTTTCCACGCAGTAGACCAGTCCTCCTCGTCCACTTCAGATGTGACGATTCGCAGCGAGCCTAGGTCGACTGCCGGATTAAGCTCCCGCTGTTTGGGCAGCTCTTTTTCGATTGCGCGAAACATCTCGATCCCCTGCAGGTTGTCCGTAAGATAGAATGTGACGTTTGTCTCCACAGTTTTCAGGCGCATCAGCTCTTCATCCACATAGTCCCAATGGATTGTGGTATCGGAAAGGAAATCCGTAAAGTCCTGCGCGTCCTCGATCATCACGCCGCGCACGCCGTGCATGGTAAGAAACCCGCTTATGATGTCAATGGCCTGGGTCGTTGTATAGATTGTGATTTGTTTATAGTTCATGGGAAGATACTCCGTTCCATTCATTTTCCTCTATTATACTCATGACGAATGAGATTTTCAAGGCAAAACAAAACCGACAGGATGTGTACCCTGCCAGTTTTATCTTTACTCTGTTCCCTGCGACAGCTTCCCGTCTTGAACAGTATAGCTGAACGCATCATCACGTTCGACAAAAAAATCAAGAGACGCCCGCTGATAATATGTTGTTCCTTCAATCTCAATTACCTTAAATCCAAGGAGGTCATAACCTCCTGCGCTTTTGGCTGTGACGAGAAGCTCAAAATCCGCCATGCTCAAGCCAAGATAATCGGCTGCCTGGGATTTTGTCAGATAAAGCTGCTTCGTATCGTTCGCAGACTTCCCGAGCGCACAGGCGACGATGACTGCGGCGGCCGCAATAACCCCCAGCAAAGCGACGCGAAGCACCGCGATAAGGCGGGAAAACGCTGTTTCGGTCATATCAATCTCCTCCTTAGTTATGCATCACGAGAATATGTTGCCTTTTTGGGAATATTTATATACTTTGTTTCAGTTGTATATGCATACTCTGTAGATTTTGAAACAACGCTACTACTTTGTGTAGATACAAACTCGCTTACTTCTATAGATTGAGGAAGGATTTCTGTCTTGCTCTGGGCAAAAACATTAACTGCTGAACAAGTAAAAAAGATTGCAACAGCTAACAGCATCGATAATGCTTTTTTTAATTTTTTCATTTCTCTTTTCCTTTCCTTTTAAAAAATAAAATAGAGTAATTTCATTGCTAAAACATAGGAATCACCACTTCCTGTATAATTAAATTATCTTTTCTGAAAAAATAATGGAATATCATTAAATATGGCGCTTTTTATCTTATATTTTTATTATATCTGCTTTTATTATGGGCGTCAATATATTTGCAGGAAAATGTTATAAAAGATATTATCTTATTATTCAACCGAGTATTCTGCTGATCAATTTCCACATTAACTGCACGTTCCACTACATCAATAGATTGTTCCGTGCATTGGAACAGCTCCGCAAAACCGCCCATTTTCCCGTTCCTGCTTGACTTTATACGGGTTATTCTTTACAATGATAAGGTAATGAATCAAACAGGAGGAACGATCATGCTCAATAGCGAAAAGACAATGGAAAAGATCGTCGCACTTTGTAAAGGCAGAGGGTTTGTCTATGCCGGCAGCGAGATCTACGGCGGTCTTGCAAATACATGGGACTACGGCCCGCTCGGCGCTGAGCTTAAAAATAATATCAAACGTGCATGGTGGAAAAAATTTATACAGGAGAACCCCTACAACGTGGGTCTTGATGCGGCAATTCTAATGAATCCGCAGACATGGGTGGCTTCCGGACATTTAGGCGGCTTCTCCGACCCACTAATGGACTGCCGCGAATGTAAGGAGCGTTTTCGTGCAGACAAGCTGATCGAGGACTGGACGGCGGAAAATGGCGTCACACTCGAAAAGCCGGTCGACGCCTTTTCACAGGAAGAGATGAAGAATTTCGTCGAGGAAAAGAACATTCCGTGCCCGGCCTGCGGCAAGCATAATTTTACCGACATTCGTCAGTTTAATCTGATGTTCAAAACCTTTCAGGGTGTGACGGAGGATGCGAAAAACACGGTTTATCTTCGTCCGGAAACTGCGCAGGGCATCTTTGTAAACTTCGCAAACGTCCAGCGCACCACCAGAAAGAAGCTTCCATTCGGCATTGGCCAGATCGGAAAATCCTTTCGCAACGAGATCACGCCCGGCAATTTCATCTTCCGTGTACGCGAGTTTGAGCAGATGGAGCTTGAATTCTTCTGCAAGCCCGGCACCGATTTGGAGTGGTTCCAGTACTGGCGTTCGTTCTGCCGTGACTGGCTTCTCTCTTTGGGCATCAAGGAAGAAAACCTGCGCCTGCGCGACCACGACCCGGAAGAGCTCTGCTTCTATTCTAAGGCCACGACGGACTTTGAATTCCTGTTCCCGTTCGGCTGGGGCGAGTTGTGGGGCGTTGCGGACCGCACCGACTACGACCTGACGCAGCACCAGAACACCTCCGGCAAGGATTTAAGCTATTTCGACCAGGAACACAACACCCGCTATATCCCGTACGTTATTGAGCCGTCTTTGGGCGTTGAGCGTTCATTCCTTGCATTCCTCTGCGACGCATACGATGAAGAGGTTATAGACGAAGCCAAGAATGACGTCCGCGTTGTACTGCGGCTGCATCCTGCGCTGGCGCCTTTTAAGGCTGCTGTTCTGCCACTTTCGAAAAAGCTTTCCGAGAAAGCGCTCGAAGTTCATGGCGCGCTTGCGAAAAACTATATGGTAGACTTTGATGATGCAGGCTCTATTGGTAAGCGTTATCGCCGCCAGGATGAAATCGGCACGCCGTTTTGCATCACCTACGACTTTGAATCGCCTGAGGACGGCTGTGTGACGGTGCGCGACCGGGACACGATGGAGCAGCAGCGCGTGAAGATTGAGGAGTTAAGCGCATTTCTCGGGGAAAAAATCGCCTTCTAAAACAAATGTATTTAAAACCAGGCTTGCCGCTCAGCAAGCCTGGTTTTTATGGCAAAAAGGAATAAAAAGCCTTCTTCGAGCTTATAGTATAATGGGGTGATGCTATGAAAATCAGATGGAAACCGCTTATCATCTGTTTCGTCATACCGCTTGCTGTCGGAGGCCTTTCCGCCCTTTTAACGCGAGACGGTATGGAAGCCTTTCAAAGGCTGAATCAGCCGCCGCTGTCCCCGCCGGGATGGCTGTTCCCGGTTGTCTGGACGATTCTGTTTCTTTTAATGGGAATTGCATCATATCTTGTTTTCACATCAAAAGAAAGCAGAGACGCCGTAAACACAGCGCTTCTCGTCTATGGAATACAGCTTGTGGTCAACTTCTTCTGGTCGATCTTCTTTTTTAATTTTGGCGCGTATCTATTTTCGTTTTTCTGGCTTATCTTACTGTGGGTGCTGATTCTCGCCGTACTGCTGCTGTTTGGACGTATTTCAAAGGCGGCCGGGTACCTGATGCTGCCCTATCTGCTATGGGTGTCCTTTGCCGGATATTTGAATCTGGCCATCTATCTCATCAACTGATTTTTGGACGAAAAAAACGTGCGGGCGAACAGCGACTGCCTTTCGCCCGCACGTTTTTTTCGATTAACCCCTTTATATGCGTAAAATTCCCGCACAAAAGGAAACATCGTCCCCTGGGATATACTGCCCACCCGATACAAACGGTGCGCTAGTGTACCCGTTCCAAATCCTATAGCCAGAGCACCGACAAGCTTTCTGTATTCGGGATCAACCCTTCGATCTGGACAACCAATTTTCCCTTTCTTTGAACCTCCGGCTTATTTTCCGCTTGTATTTTCCCCTCGTTTTAAGAATCGGTCAAAGTCGCAGGTGAAGCCCGCATCCGGAAAGTCCACCTGCAAAACAGTACCGTTCTTCTGGTCTAAAGTTACCGTGTAAGGCCCGGCGTCACAGCTTCCCGAAAGGACGAGCTTTCCATCCTCTTCCTTAACGCTTGCGCCAATCATCTCCGCAGCGCCGGACAGCATCGAAAATAACGGCTTAATCGCAGACCCTGCCGGAAGCCCCTGCAATGTAAGCGGTACCTCCATGTTTCCATATGAAGCGATCAGCTGATCGCCGTTTTGCTTTAAGACCACGCCGGCAAGTGGAGACGGTTCCTTTACAGTGAGCGTTACCCCGCCGCTTTCATCCCGCCCAAGCACGGCGGTTAAAGACGCGTCTCCGCTTTTGATGGTGACCTCCGCCTCAAACGCGCTCGAAAAAATCTCCTGCGTTTGAAGCGCGGCCCGTTTTGCCGCACAGGCTTTCCACAAAAAGATCCCGCATACGACCACCGCGGCCAGAACAACGCCGACTGCAATTTTTCCTTTTTTGCTCAAAATACAACGCCCCCCTGCCCAATCTTATGCAGAGAATGCGCCGATATGCAGGGACAGCGCCGCTACAGTCCAAGCTCCTTGAGTGCAAACGGCAGCTCATCGATCAGATCCCTTGCCAGCACACTGTACTGCGACATGCGCTCCGCAAGGCGGTCCGCCGTAAAGCCGTGCAGCCAGACGGCACAGATCGCAGCAGAAGCAGGCTCCATGCCCTGTGCGGCAAGAGACGCGATCATACCGGCCAGCACGTCGCCGCTCCCTCCTTTAGCGAGCGCAGCGTTGCCCGTGGTGTTGAACCAAACCGTACCGTCCGGCGCAGCCGTCACGGTGCGATGGCTTTTTAACACAGTAACACAGCCGAATTCCTGTGAAAAGCGCTGTGCAGTCTCCGCTTGACGAGCGGCAACCAGCTCCGTGGTTTGGCCGGTAAGCCGCGCCATTTCACCGATATGGGGCGTAACGATCACCGGCGTTTTGACGCGTCTGAGCACCGAAGGGTCTCCGGCAATGCTGCGAAGAGCATCGGCGTCCAATACAATAGTACCATTCGTATTTTCTATAATATATTTTACTATTTGTTTTATATCTTCTGATGTACGAAGCCCACATCCGGCAAGAACCGCGGTTAGCCTGCACAACACATTCCGGCGCGGCAAGCGTAGTGAGTCCGCTGCCGGTCCGCATGGCGGCCAATACCGGCATCATCGCGGCGCCCATCATGCCACGGCTTCCCGCCACAATGAGCAGACGGCCGTAGGTACCTTTGTGCGTATTGGGCAAGCGCTTGGGCAGCCAGCTTTGCACCGAGGCTTTTGTCACCTCTGCTGATCCTCTGAGGGAAGCATATAAAACGGCCTCCGGAATGCCGATATCCAGCACCTCCACTTTGCCGCATACGCCCGCCGCCTGCGGAATACAGTGCACCGGCTTATACGCGGCGAAGGAAAGCGTGAGCTGCGCTATAAAGCAAATGCCCATGCACATGCCGTCGTCCGCCTGAAGGCCGCTCGGCAAATCGAGCGCCACACGGATACAACGTACCGCGTTCGCCGTTTCCAGCAAAAAAGCCGTCATCTGATCCGGCGCGCCGTGAAAACCGGTTCCAAAAACCGCATCCACCATCAGCGTCGCACTTTGCATCGCATGAACCGCATTGTTGATATCCTGATGTGCGTCCACAACCGAAACGCCGCGTACCGCCAGCATCGCCTGATACGCATCTGCGGCGATCCCCTTTTCCGGCGCGCCCATGCAAAGCACAACCACAACTGTGCAGCCCGCCTCCGCAAGCACTTTTGCCGCCACAAAGCCGTCGCCGCCGTTGTTGCCCTTTCCCGCCAGAATCACCGTAAAGCGGGCGGGCTGCACGCAGTTTTTCAAAAGATATGCTGCTGCGCCCTTTCCGGCGTTCTCCATCATTTTCGCATAGGAAATGCCCCGGGCGTTTGCAAGATGCTCCGCCGCTTTCATCTGCGCGACTGTCAACGTCAGCATACTCATTCCTCCTGTGCGATCACAATAGCCTGCGCATATTCCTTGGTGTGTGTCAGGCTGCAAAGAAAGCTTAAACCACGCATTTTCACCATACGCGCGGCATCCCCCGAAAAAGAAAAGTACGGCGCACCCAGCTCATCGCGCAGGATCTGTACCTCCGTTAAGTCAAAGCTGTGGATTCCAGTTCCAAGTGACTTGACAAATGCCTCCTTTGCGGCAAAATTTGCCGCCGCGCGTTCGGCTGCGTGCGCTCCTTTAAAAAGGGCACGTTCCTGGCCGCCAAAAAAGCGTAGGAGGAAGCGCGGATGCTCCATGCTTTTCTGAATGCGTGCAACCTCGACCAAATCGATGCCTATGCCCTTCATAACGTATGCATGTGCGGGCGGTAATATTTTTTGATAGCCTCAAGCAGCCGCTCCTCCGGTGTGAAAATCAGACAGCATTTTTCACCGTCTCTGTTTGCATAAGTCAACATATAGTTGCCCTGCCCTTTTAAAAAAGCGCTTGCATTGTAAACGTGGGCATATGCGCGTTTATCAAAAGAGGCGTTGTCGAACTCGCCAAACGACGAAGCCTGTGAAATACGAACGGTTGTCATGCGTTTTCTTTTGCGCTTGTTGCTGATTTTGTCAACATCCATTTCACCGTTTGTAAAAATATATTCAAACTCCAGATTTAAACCCGATACAATATACCATGTATAATAGACCACGCCGACCAGGATCAAAAACACAAACATGCCGAGGTATTCTTTCCACTTAAACGGCGTCAGCAGCAGGAAAAACAAAGCACCCGCAAACAAAAGCCCGACAAAGATGATCACAACGTTGCGCAGAATTTCCTTGAAGCTTTTCTGCTGCTTCACAATCTGCTCTAAAAACACGTCTCCCATAGCCAATAAAACGCTCCTTACCGTGCGCCCCCGTTCAGGCGCAACTTTTTTTTAGTATAGAAATATTATATCACAGACGTAAGCGGCGCTTCAACAAAAAACGGGAAACAATGTAATACATTGTTTCCCGTTTGAGCTTAATACCGGTTTTAGCCTGCAAAGTGCTATTCAAAAGTCTGACGAAAGCGGATATCTATACACGTTAGCTTCTGTTTCATTTACCACTCAGTATCAACTGCTTTACCCGCAGCCAAGTTTTTAGACTCTTTTGCGACCTTGCTTACAAAGCCGGCTCGACCGACAAACGCAGTCTGGTCGTTCAGCGTAACAATTGTCGTCGTATCTTCCGCGACATAGGCCTTTACGACTACTGTCTGCCCGCTCCTGTAATGATAGGTGACGGTTAATTTGGGCGTGCCGATCGGCTTCTCGGAGCTGATATCCTGTACGGAAGTCAGCATGACAAGCTGCATATAATTACGAACATCGTCCATATTTGCATCCTTGCCGTTGAGTGTCGCCGTATAATCGTTTAAATCTGACACATCCTTGCCCGGATCGATTACAACCTGATAGGTTTCGCCGTCAATCTGTACATCAAAACCTGTGAGATCCACGATATTCGGGAAAACGACGGAGGAAGAAATCAAATCCTTTGCCTGAACCGTAAGCCATCCGATATCGGAAGCTGCAACCGTATAAATCTGATCCACATCCTCGCGAATCAGGAAGTAGGTATCGATCTTATCCGCAGCGACCCTTTCGCCCTCGGTAAAGCCCGCAGCGGCGTTGAAGCCCGAACCCAGCGTCAGCACAACCGTGGTGTTGTCGTCATAGGTCATCTCATAGCGCGCAGTCGGATTGTCAAAGCCATAGGTCTTTCTGTCTTCGTCCGTAATATTGGCTTTTACAATACCGTTTGCCTTCAGGCCAAAGTTGTCGTAAATGACACTTTCCGCGCTGGTTTCATCCACCAGAGAAAACTCCGGTTCACGCATAACCAGATAGCTCTGCTGAACCTTGGTTTCGCCAAGCTCCCCGTCCTTCGCTTTATCCAGTACAATTGGAGAAGCAAGATCCGGACGTGAAATTTTGACATAGTTAATGGTCGGAACGGTGCTGCTGTCGTCCGAATCAAAGCCTTCAAGGATTTCCGTATCCAGATAGGAGTAACGCGTATACAGCAGGCTTTCCACAGAGGTGGCGGTAACAGTGTATACGGTATCGTCCCCTTCCTTCACCAGATAATAACAGGACTTATCTGCTGTCTGAAGGCCGATATGGAACGAATAGGTGTTGCCGTTGTTGTATTTGATCTCAAAGGTGATTTGCGGATCGTCGAGTCCATACTTGGAAAGATCCGTACAGTTCTCTTCAATGATTTCAGTGGCGGAGAACGTACTCATATTGGTCAAGGTCTGCTCGTACATATAGGAGAGCTGTTTTAAATTCATTGTATCCCGAATACGCCAAAGTTCCTCACCCACCAGCTCGATCGTATAATCGTCGCTCTGATTTTTGATATGCAGGCTCTCCACATCGCTGTAGGCTTCCCGAATCAGCGGGATGGAATTGACGCTTACGGTCGAAGTGCCGTCTTCGTTTTTAGAAGGAGCGGTCAGCACCAAAACAACTGTTAGCGCGATTAGAACAACCAGCGCAACACTGCTCCAGATAATGGTTTTGATCTTTTTGCTCATAAATGCCTCCTGCGCACAAAGACCACAATGCCAATCGCCAATACAATCAACGGAATTACACCGATAAAGATAATTGCATACGTTACAACCTGCGTCTGGCTGATTGTGATCGTATCATAAGAGAGGTCGATCGGAAGAATCTTGACAACGGAATCCTTGCCCGTCGCTTTGTTTACGGCTGTGATAACAAAGTCGCCGTTGCCATATCCGCCGTAGCTTAGCATATTCGACGTCAGCATTTGAGCGGAACCGAACGCAATCACATTGGAAGAAACCATGTCGTTGTTGATTGAACGGAGCTTTTTGCCCTCAACCACCAGATTCATGGCGGTTTGATTCTGTCCCTCAAAATCGAAGTCTTTCCCCGCATCGTAAGGCACAAAAATCGTGGTGTCGCTGCTCTTTAACAAAACGCTGGTTTCACGGTTGTCCTTCGAATCAAAGAGCGTTGTGATCGGCGTTGACGAAGCGGCGATTACCGGCAGATCCGCGTTGTTGAGCGCGGATTTCAGATCATCATCCGCAACCGTTGCACCGAAGACCAATCCGCCGTAGGTTGTGCTGTACATATTGCTCTGGTTCATTTCATAGGCTACGCCGCTCTGCATCTCGATGCCCCAGTCGGCAAGGAAGTTTTTGAGCACCGCACCGGGCGCCGTGCCGTTGCCGATAAACAGCAGCGTTTTGCCGAATGCGCCGTTGTTATCCAAAAAGGTATTGAGCTTTTCCACCTGCTCCGCAGTCAGATCCTCCGCCGGCTGGGGCAGAATGACCGCCTGATAATCGGAGCTAATGTCCTCGGTCAGCATATTGACCGTTGCGACGTCGTAAACGTTGGAGGTTAAAAGCTCCTGAAAGCCGCTTACATCCGCGGACGAGCTGAAGCCCGAAAGAAGCGCAACCTTTGTGATGTTTGACTCGGTGACGTACATCAGCGCGGAGGTGATCTGCTGCTCAGCCTGCGAACTGTACGTGCTGGTACCGTAGCTTGAAGATTTGACGGAAATCAGCGAGCCGTTGTCGATCTTCTTATATCGTTTATCCGTTGTAATCAGAAGGTCGCCCTCCTGCAGCTCTTCGGAGGGATATTCGTTGGCAAGGCCCGGGTTTTTGGAGATGCTTTTGAATTCTACTGTGACGTGGTTTGAATGCTGCGAATAGTCTTTGATAATCTCATAGATCTGTTTATAATAGACGCCGGCGCTTTCAAAAGTCGATTCATCAGCCAAAACCGTGATTTTGACGTCCTGATCCAGTCCGGAAAGGAAATCAACCGAATCTTGCGTCAGCTCAAAGCGGTTGTCGGAGGTCAAATCAATTGAAACCGGAAAACGATCCAGCAAAAGGCCGACCACCACGTTAATCAGGATGACTGCGGCAACAAACACTGCCGTGATCACCGTGGCCAAAGAACCGAATTTGAAGCGGCGGGAGTGAAAATACTTCATATTCATACGTTTCATATCCGTCTCCTCCCTTAGCTCCATCTCTTTTTCTCAAGCACGCGAATCGTAAGGAACAGGAATACAACCGCAAAGCTCAAGAAAAACAGGATGTGTGACAAATCCAAAATGCCGCTGACAAAATCATTATAGCGCGTAGAGAAAGACAGCGCATTTAAAATTGTCGCAAGGAAGCTTAACCCCGTCGGAAGAGCGGAGGCAAGCGTATCAAACATCCAGATAAACAATGTGATGGCAAATGTACCGATCGCCGCGACAATCTGGTTTTCCGTCAGCGCAGAGATGAAAATACCAATTGCAATCAGTGCGGCGCCGACCAGCGCAAGCGCCAGAAAGTTGCCCAAAAAGACATTCCAGTCCGGCGCAGCAAAGGTTGCAAGCACGATTTGAAATAAAAGCGTGCAGGAAACGCCGATCATGTACACGACAAACGCTGCTAAGTACTTGCCCACGACAATACCGGTAATGTTGACCGGGGAAGTCAGCAGGAGCTGGTCTGTCTTAAGTTTTTTATCCTCACTCATCAGCCGCATCGTCAGAAGCGGGATAATCATCATTACAACAGTAAACATGCTGCTGAATACATACTGGATATAGTTTGCCTGATTCGCCAAAATGTAAAAGAAGTAATAGCCTGAAAGCGCATAGATCACCGCAAGAAAGATATAGCCAAGCGGAGATGAGAAATAAGCTTTCAGCTCACGTTTGAATATTGCGCTCATTTATTTTGCACCTCCGGAATCCTTGGTCAGCTGCAGGAAGATATCCTCAAGCGTCATCTCACTTGAACGCATGCCAAGAAGCGGCCAGTTGCGCTCCGCCAGCCGTTTAAAGACCTCCCTGCGAATGTCGGCGCCCTGTTTTGCCTCTACGACAAACTCATATACGCCGGTTTCGCGCTTGCCAAGCGTCTGTACGTCATGCATGTCGCTGATGCTGCAAAGCATACGGTAAATCTCATTCTCCGGACCATCCACCAAAATGTTGTAGCGATGATCCGTCGACATGCTGTGCGACAGGTTTGTTGTCGTATCGTCCGCAACCAGCTTTCCCTGATTGATGACGACAACCTTGTCGCAGACCGCCTGAATTTCGGGCAGGATGTGCGACGAGAGAATGATCGTGTGTTTTTTGCCGAGCTTTTTGATCAGATTGCGAATCTCAATGATCTGCTTTGGGTCAAGGCCGACCGTCGGCTCGTCTAGGACTAAAACCTCCGGATTGCCGATCAGCGCCTGCGCAAGGCCTACGCGCTGGCGATAGCCCTTGGACAGATGCTTGATAACGCGGCCGTAAACGTTGGTGATCTGGACGATCTCACAAATCTCCTGAATATGTGCGGCGCGCGGCTGCTTTGCTTTTTTAAGATCGTAAATAAAGTTTAAGTACTCCTTTACAGTCATGTCCAGATACAGCGGCGGCTGCTCCGGCAGGTAGCCGATAGACTGCTTCGCCTTAATCGGATCCTCCAAAATGTCAACATCGTTGATTCTGCAGGAACCGCTGGTCGCAGACAGGTATCCGGTCAGAATATTCATGGTTGTCGATTTTCCGGCCCCGTTTGGGCCCAGAAAGCCGAGGATCTCCCCGCGGTCGACGTGAAAAGACACATTGTCAACCGCCAGCTTCTGGCCGTATCTCTTGGTGAGATTGGAAATCTCGATCATGGTTTTCCCTCCTAATGTATTGATCGCCCGAATATACCGGAACGAAAAACGTCCACATATCCTTCTCCAAACTAAGCGGCTTTAGCCTTTTACACAAACCTGCATAAAAAAGCCGGCAGGTAACGGATACATAATAAGCGATGTGCTCATTATATCACACCCGCTGACTTATTTCCACTAATTTTGTGAGAAAACTGTGGAATGTTTATCCCCGTTTTGTTAATATCCGCATTATATTTCGTTTACAGCAGCAAACGTATAGGAAGTTTTGGTACAGAAATCCTCCCCCGCGCGCAGGACGCAAGACGGAAACGATGGCTGGTTCGGCGTATCGGGAAAAAACTGCGTCTCCAGACAGAAGCCACTGCGCCGGACATAGCGGGTACCGTTTTTTCCGCAGAGCGTGCCGTCTAAACTGTTGCCTGCGTAAAACTGCATGCCGGGCAGATCGGTTTTCACCGTAAGCATGCGTCCGCTTTGAGGATCAAACGCACATGCCGCCTCGCGGAATGCGTTAATACGGATACATTGATCCAAAACCGTGCCGGAATCCTGCCCGGCTAGATTGAAATACGCGTGATTTGTGAGGTTTATGACCGTATCCCGGTCGCATTTCGCATGATAGGAAAGCGTCAGTGTTCCGCCGCACAGCGTATAGCGCACGCTGACTAAAAGCTTTCCGGGATAGCCCTCCTCCATATCGGCGCTTTCACAGGAGAGAACGAGCGCATCGCCATCTATCGCAGCGTTCCACACCTTGGTATGAAAACCGTGCGGCCCGCCGTGCAGGTGATTTTCCCCGTCATTTGGATAAAGCAGGTACTCCGTGCCGTTTAGCGTAAAGCGCGCGCCGCCGATGCGGTTTGCATACCGGCCCACTGTCGCGCCGATATAGCAGGTCTGCGCCTCATATTCCTGCGGCGAATCAAAGCCCAGGCAAACGTCGGCCATCCTGCCTCTTTTGTCCGGCGCTTCGACCGAAACGACTGTGCCGCCCAGCGTCATCACCTGCACGCGGATCATGCCGTCATCCAGCGTATAAAGCTCGACCGGTACGCCGGCTTTTGTCATGCCAAACGGTTTTTTTGTAATACGAGTCATGGTGTTTTCTCTCCTTATCGCAAAAGCTTTCGCGCGACCTTTGCAAGGTCGTCGGCGGCGTATTCAAAAAAGGTACGAAATGCCGGACACAGGGCGTTTAACGTATTCTGTCCCATAGAAATCGGCTCGCGGTTTCTGCGGCAGCCGCCGCGGCAGAGCCTGTAGTATCGGCAGGTCTTACATTCCTCTGCAATTTGGCTGGAGGTCTCGACAAAGCGCTTCGCCGTTTCGGTTTGACGCATTTCATCCCAGCCGTCGGTTAGGACATTGCCGATACGCCACTCGTCCGTAACGTAAAAATCGCAGGGATAGACGCTGCCGTCCGATTCAATCATATAATAGCAGCTGCACAAACCGGACATACCACAGCTTTCCGGCGGGTAGCCCCCGATCATCATGACAAGGTTGTCAAAATAGCGGATACTGACCGGGTGATTCGTATTCAGATCAACATACCAAAGCCGGAACAGATTCTTTAAAAAGAGGCCGTACAGCTCAGGCGTTAAGGAGTATTCCTTCTCTCCGGTGAGTTTTAACTCGTCCAAGCAGGGGATAAACTGCAAATAGGAAAAGCCCTGCTTTTTAAAAAAGTAGTAGATCCGTTCGACATTCTCTGCCACGTCCCGGTTTACAGTCGAGAGAATATTGAACTCGACCTTGTGCCGTTCCATGAGCTTCGCGGCGGCGAGCACACGGTCGAAGGTACCGTTTCCATCGGCATCCTTGCGGTATTTGTCGTGGATCGGCTTGGTTCCATCAAGCGAAAGGCCGACCAAGAAGCCGTTATCATGGAAAAACTGCGCCCACTCGTCGTTGAGATTCAGTCCGTTCGTCTGGACCGCATTTGTCACACGGATGTTTTTGACGTTATATTTCTTTTGCAGAGCCACAGCCTTTTTAAAAAAATCAAGTCCCGCGACTGTCGGCTCACCGCCCTGAAAACCAAACGCCGCAACCGTGTCCGCATAGTCGAATACTTTTTTCACGATCGTTTCCAGCGTTTTCTCCGACATAACGCCGTAATTCGCGATTTTGCGCCGGTTTGCCACATCCGCGTAAAAGCAGTAGGCACACCGCATGTTGCAGCTGGACGAAGCTGGTTTTATCAGCAGGGAGATTGCCGGCATGATATTTGCTCCATTTCCGGATCACATCGTTTTGATTGTGATCCCTTTATAGTAATGCGTGAGGATCTGGCGATAACTCCACCCCGCGGCGGAATAGCCGAGCGCGCCGCGCTGGCTTAATCCCGCGCCATGGCCATATCCTTTTGTCGAAAAGGTGATGGTGTTCCCGCTCACCGTGATAGCGGTAATTTTGGTGCTCTTTAAATTGTTCGAGCCGAACACCTGCTCGCGCAGGGTACGCGCCTTTACCTTAACGCCGCAGACGGGTATGGTGTAGACAAACCCGCCGTCCGTATAAGTGGCGCCGTCAAGGTCGAACCATGTCTCCGGATCACCCGAAACCGAAATGCCCGCCGCGGTTAGCTTCTGTTTTGCCGCATCCGCCGAAATGGAGAAGGTGGAGGGAAGATCGTCATACGCGCTTTCGACTGCGGAAAGATACGGAAGGCTCCCGCCCCAGACATACTGGCTCGACTGCGTATGTCCGCCGGACGCCGCGTGGTAAACGGCGTTAATCGGGCTTGCTCCGTAATACATGACCTCCCGGTAAACGCTGCGGACAAGCTCAATTGTCTTGGCATGCGGCGTTTTGAACGACATAGACGGATAGCGGCCGTAGGTTTTCTTATAATGCTCCATATAGCTGCGGCAGGCGACGGCCTGCGCTTTGTACGCCTCATAATACCGGGGGATCGGCGTAGTGTTCGTTCCGACAATCTCGCACTGCACCGCGCCCGCAATAATGTAGATCAGATCCTCGTCATCCTGATTTGCGGAGGAGCCGGAGGAAGAGGCCGCGGCAGGGGAAGCAGGCTTTGTCGAAACGGTCGGCTTCGACGAAGCAACCAGCGGCGAGGACGACGTGTGACCAGAGGAAGCAGCCTGTCCCGAAGAGACCGGATGACGAGACGATGGGGAGGAGGAAGATGCGGACGGGACGGATGGCTCCGATTGGGCGGCACTTTTCTCCGATTCCGTACCGGAGGATTCCAAAGCCGATTCATCCGACGGCTGTTCAGCGGGCGAATCTGGCAACAGCCCGTCCTCTCCGGATGAAAGCTGTGCAATGCCGAGTTCCCCATCCTGCGTGATCCCCTCATAAGGGTCCGTCACAGTATAGACCGCCGTTTGATCAAGTGCGTTCGCGCCGAACACGGCAGACATCCCGAATACGGAAAACGCAGCGCCGAGCGCAGCAAGCTGTACGCCGATGCGGCCGGTACGGCGGATACACTCTCTTTTCTCTTTACGCATACGGATTCGCCTTTCCGTTTTGCTGCACCCACGCCTCCGGCATGATCATGTCCGTGTTCGCAGCGGCGGAGGCCGTATCAACCGCATATGACTCGCCCGGACGCACCTTGCGCGCCACAACAACCATGCGGTAGGGCGTCGGCTTTTCGTTCGTCAGCGTCTCGCAGGTGGAAAGGGTGATAAACTGGTCGCCGTATTGGACATCGACCGAGGTATTAAAATACGAACGCTTGTCGATTTCCGAAAGGAACGTGTGATACTCGTCCTCCGACATATCGACATAGTCGTGATAGTTAAAGTAGCCGGGCAGATCCTCCCGCACCTCCGCCATAAACGCGCCGATGATTTTATACTTGCCGCGGCCGTATGTGGTGTCGAAATTGATGACCGGATGCGCACGGTAATAATCCAGGCTCTTATAGCTCTTGATCGGCGCAAAATAGGAGCCGTCCTGCGCGGCATGGCCGTAAATCGTCAGATTCATACTCTGCTTTTCGGCGGTTATAGACGCGCGGTAGTCGATAAACGGAATGCCCAGAATGGTTTTTCCATAGAAATTGTGCCGCAGATAATATTCGTTGTCCGTTCCCTGTACCACAACGGTCGAAAGCTTGGTGCCGTCCACCCAAAGGTATCCCTTCACATCCGGATTGATATTGTGCAGCGCGTTAAAATCGGAAATGATGCCGGTATCCGAATCAAGCTCGTCCGAGCTTTCGGGTGCGGTGTCTCCGTCCGAAATCGCCGTCGAATACAGATCCTTCGTCTTGTCCTGATCGCTGCGGATAATCCAGTATTTTCCGAAAATCATAACTGCGCTGACCACCGCGCCAACCAGGCACAGAATGATCAGAATCAGCAAAACAGTCTGTGACTTGCTGCGTTTTTTCTTTCCTATTTTGGATTCTTCCGCTGCTTCGGTTGGGATCTTGTTCATTTTTTCTTTCATGCTTTTCATCCTTTCCGCTTCGAGACATCCTTTCCCCGGTTGTTATATCAAGTGTGACGGCATTTTACGCAAGTTGCCTGATGGCGAGCGAAAGCACCCGACAGACGGACGCCGTCCGGATCGCCTCGCGGTTTTCTCCACATTCGCCCAAAAGGTTGAGCCGCTCGCATTCGCACGCGCCGTTTCGATATACGGCGATATAGACCGTTCCTACCGGCTTTTCCGGCGTGCCGCCGCTTGGGCCTGCAATGCCCGTGACAGCAAGCCCCATATCTGCGTCCGCAGCGTCGGCAATCCCCTTGGCCATTTCACATGCGGTTTGCGCACTGACAGCGCCGTATGCTTCAAGCGTCTCATGCTTTACACCGACCATCTGCTCCTTTATCCGATTTGCATAGGTCACGGCGCTGTATTCAAGCACCGCTGACGCACCGGAAATTGATGTGATCGCCGCGGTCACCATGC
>PPYE01207788.1_pt1 | contig 19622 bp, 18 predicted proteins | sample 1559881 | NCBI WGS metagenome assembly PPYE01 (sample SAMN08240022, study PRJNA423297) | Human gut metagenome, whole genome shotgun sequencing project. | reverse complement strand
CCACCTGTTCATAGAACAGCAGGTAGTTCTGATAGCTGTAGAAAAGATAGCTGTAGAACGGTATTGACGACAAAATCCAAATAAAAACATATTTGTTAGGCAGGAATGTCAGCAATCCGCATCCGACACCGAAGATAACAGTCCAATAGGTAAAGGTGGACAGCCATTCTATATATGCCCCTATATCAAATGGCTCTCCATTTTCACCTACTGGGCTATCATATTCGGTGTGGGATGCGGACTGCTTACTTTCCTGCCTGATGAATACATCTATATCTGGATTCTGTCATCGGTACCGTTCTACATTTATCTCTTCCTTTGCTATCTGAACTATCTGCTGTTTTACGAACAGGTGGAAAACGCGATGGAGGATGGCATGACTTCTGAAGAGGAAGACCTGTGTGACACACACAAACCGGGAACAGGCACAGAGGCAGGATACCCCTTTTTCCATGCCGAAATAGCGAAAAAAATCAAAGGTTGGATCGATGCGGACGGTTATATCCGGCCCGGCCTTACCATAAAGGAGCTTTCAGATGTGCTTCATACCAACCGCACCTACCTGTCCGGGTACATCAAAACTACGTATGACATGTCGTTCCGCGATTGGATTACCGGACTTCGTATAGAATATGCGAAACGTCTGCTTGCGCGATATCCGAGGTTGACGATAGCCGACATCTCCGAGAAATCCGGTTTTTTGTCACCAAGCCATTTTATAAGGCTGTTCAAGGAAAATGCAGGCTGTACCCCTGTTAAATGGAAGAAAACAGAGGCAGAATAATACGGTGTGTGTGGATGGGGAAAATAGCCCAAGCGACAAAAAATAGCCTAAACGACAAAATCCAAAACGTTCTAAATCACAAAGATGTGCGATTCTGACAATTGAGACATTTTTTATAGGCAAGAATCGGGCTGAATTTAAATCTTTTCGCTTATTTTGTATGTTAAGTCTGGATTGGAAATTTAAAAAGCATATAAAAAATGAGCAAAAGAATCCTATTCTTCATTTTGTTTTCGTGGCTGGCATCGGCAGCTTTTCCGGCTTTTGCGCAGCAGAAAACAGACACAGTTTACACCTTCCGCTTCGTGCCGCAGAAGGACATGTTCTATGTGCCATGGAACGGTAATGGTCAGGAACTTACGCGCCTTCTAGAGTGCATCGAAAGTAACAAACCGGACATAGTGGAGGGACGGCTGCCTCTTTACGTGGACGGATACTGTAACTCCGGCAAGTCGGAACGGGCAAGCCTTGCCATTGCGAAGATACGTTCCAACCGTGTGAAATCAGAGTTGATCACCCGGAAAGGACTGCGTGAAAACAACTTCATCACCCGTAACCATGCCTCGGATGGCGACTTCGTGACGGTGCGTATCATACTGCCGAAAGAGAAAGTGCCGGCTATTGTGGAGGATACACATCCCGGTTACGAGGAAGAAAAGGAACAGTCACTCCGTGAAAACGACAAGGCTACAGAAACAATCCAAGACGCAGAGGAGACAAAGGCATCCTCCGGACAGGAAAATCAGCCTGAATCCGTACTGCCGGCATCATCCACAACTTTGGGATTATCACTGCGTGCCAACCTGCTGCGTTGGGCGACGTTCACGCCCGACCTCGGCATCGAGTGGCGCATCAACCCGTCATGGGGAATATCCGTGAACGGATCGTGGACTTCGTGGTCGTGGAATGAAAAGGACAGAAGATACGCCCTTTGGGAAGTGGCTCCCGAATTCCGCCATTATATAGGTAAGGAGAAGCGTGGCTACCTTGGGGTAATGTTCAAGACCGGGCAGTTCAATTATAAGCTCTCCGCGACAGGCAAACAGGGAGACCTTACGGGTGGAGGCATCACCGGAGGCTACCAACTGAAATTGAACAATGCCCTCTCAATGGACTTCTCCTTAGGGTTGGGCTATATCCATGCCGACTATGACAAGTATGTGGTCATCAACGGCGTGAGGGTAAGGCGCGGCAGCGAAACAAAGAACTGGTGGGGCCCCGTCTCGGCGGGTGTCACCCTGGTGTGGAACATCTTTTAGCGGAAAGGAGGAACAATGAATACAACGACAATCATACGACAGATAAAGGAATATATGGGAGCATACGGAAAGGCTTATGCCTTATTATATCTAATAGGTGCGGTGACTATACTGACCTCGTGCGTGAAGGACGACCTCTATGACACGCCGCACCCCGACCGTGGGGCGGTGGTCGTAACCACGGACTGGAGCGGAAAGAGCACCGAGGCGGACATACCGCAGGCATACACACTGCGCATCGGCGGGAGGGAACAGAACGTGAGCGCGGCGACCAACGTGTTCGACGCGCTGCTCGCGCCCGGTGGCTACGGTCTGACGGTGTACAACTCCCCGAAGGGGATTAGTATCGACGGAAACAAGGCAACGGTGAATCCGGTGGATCTGACGGGTGCAATAGAGCCGCACCCCGGCTACCTCTTCGCCTCGCACCAGGACATCAGCGTCGTGGCGGACGACACCCTGCACGTCACCGCCCCGATGAGACAATACGTGCGCAGGCTCGACATCGAACTGACCGCCACGGAAGGCGACTACAGCCGTGTACAGTCGGCTACGGCAACGCTCTCCGGCGTGGCTTCGGCAGCGGATATGGCAACAGGCGACCGGAGTGTAGCGGCACAAGTAACAAACGCTTTCAGGCAGGACGACAACAAGTTCACAATCTTTTTCCGACTGCTCGGCATCGTCCCGACGGAAACGCATACGCTGACGGTGGACATCACTTTCAACAACGGTGACACGCAGCGGGTAGTGAGCGACCTTACCGAGGCCATAAGGGACTTCAATAACGGCACCAAACCGGTTAAACTCACGGGTAATCTGCTTTTGCCCGTAGAGGCCGGGGTAACGGGCGCAACCATCACGGGCTGGAACGAGGTAGAAAGCGGCAATGGGGATGCTAACTGACGATAAATATTTTAATCAAAAAAACAAGATTATGACAATGAACATGAGGTTTTTCATTATTGCAGCAGCGGCAACGCTATTGGCTGCGTGTACACAAGAGAACGAGGTACAGAACAATCCGGAGGAAGCACGAATCACGGCAGGCGTGAGCGGGCCGAAGACCCGTGCTGTGGACAACGGGTGGAACGCCGACCGAATCGGCGTGATGGTGGTGGATGCCCCTGGCACGACCACGACCATGGGCGGCAAGTACAAGAACGTGGGATACGCGACCACGAGCACCGGCACCAACGCGGACTTCACCCCGATGACGGCGGGTGGCGGCATCTTCTTCGAGGACGCTTTCCTCGAGTTTACTTTTGCCGCCTACGCGCCTTACGCATCGGGCGCAAACGCCTCCACCCTGCCTGGTACAGACGGGAAGATTACGGTAAATACAAGCAACCAGCCCACGACCACGGAACAGGAGAAGGTGGACTACATCCATGCCACGGGAGCCAAGGCCGATAAAGACAGTCCGACCGTCAGCTTCACGGACAACACCGCCGCGGGCGGCAGCGACTGCTCCTTCAAGCACAAGATGGCCCGTCTTATCCTCAAGGTGCAGGTGTCGAACACCGACGGTTTCGACGACACTGCCGTGCTGGAATTCGCCGACTACAAGCTGGGCGGCCTGGTTCACGAGGGAACGTTCGATGTGAAGACCGGTACCGCCGCGACCGCGGGCAGCGTTGTGAGCGACTGGATGTTACGCCAGTGCACCGGTGCCCCGAAGACGGCCACGGACAAGTGCGTGGCAACCTTTGACGCCACCACGGGCGTGATGACTTTCACCATGATCCTGCTCCCGCAGACACTCGCCAACGCTTTGGTGCTTGAGATATCTCCCGATGACGGGGAATACCAGAGCTACTCCAACAAGGACATGATCAAACCCGCGTTGGAGGCCGGTTATTCTTATACCTACACCATCACGGTGAAGAAGACGGGGCTGACCCTTAGCGGAAGCACCATCGAAAACTGGAACGACGGTGGTAGCCACGCGGGTGATGCAAAAATGTAGTGTGTCTGAAAGCCACTGCCGTGCATCAGGCGTAAGACGGAGGCACGCCATATATAATAAATGGTGCGGCAGCCCGCGTCGCAACGGGCAGTGGCACAAAACGAAATAAATAAAGACAATATGAAAATAATAAGGAACATAGCGAGAAGGCCGTGGCCGCGCATCGGCGGCTGGTTGCCGGTTATGATGCTCATCTGTGGGGTGCTCGCTTCCTGTAGCAGTGAGGATGAAAGCACCGCGCCCCTGCCCGACGGCAAGTACCCGCTGCAACTGACGGCGGAGGTGGCGCAGCCGCAGACCCGCGCCGGAGGTAAGGATGCGTGGACGGGCGGCGAGGAGATTAGAGTGTCACTGGAAGGCGTGTTTGGTAACAAAACATACGTGATGGACGCATCGGGCAATGCAAGCCCGAAGGATGCCGATAATGCCTTCTATTGGAAGAACACCGATGAAGCCCGCGTCAGTGCATGGACCCCGGACATAGAATCGGAAACGGATATTTCCGACCAAAGTGGCGGGTACGCCGCTTTCGATGTCCTGTACGCCAGTGCCATAGGGCGTTATGACCAAGCCATAAATCTCCGTTTCATCCACCGCATGGCGAAAATCGAAGTAATTCTCAAAGCTGGCGAAGGCATTACGGAAGAGGAGTTGGAGGGTGCGACCGTCACCATTTTCGGAGACCCGCTAACCCACTCAACCGCCGGCTTGGTTGCACCGGGAGACCAATCGGACGGCGAGATAAAGCCCTATTACGATGCCGCAACGAAGAAATACGAGGCATTGGTGCCGCCACAAAACATGACGGGTAAGCCGCTCGTCCGAATCAGCATCGGCAGCAATGACTTTACCTACACTCCCGAAACAGAAGCTGCCGGCAAATTTGACTTTTTCGGTGGCAAGCGGTATGCCTACACCATCACCGTGAAAGCCAACGGCATTGATGTGCAGTCGGTGACCAGTGGCACGTGGGTTGCAAATGGCGAGGAGAACGTCACCTCCAAAAGGGTAAAGCAAAGATTCACGGCGGATGAACTTAAAATCGGTGACTACTTCTACTCCGACGGTACGTGGAGCGACGGCGGCCTGCGCAAAATCTATGCTGACGGCAGTATGAAGATAGCAAGCCCCAAGCCTGCTCCCGTACTCCAAACAAAAAGTGAAATAGAAAGAAGAGTCATCGGTATCGTTTTCCAGACGGACCCGAGCCGTATCGGCACTGCCGAAAAGTCCAAATTGGGCGAAGGGAATGTGCATGGCCTTGTAATGGCCTTAAAGAACACCGCAACAGATATCCAATGGAGCCATGAAGAGAATAATTTGGAAGACGTGAAAGACTGCTGGTCCAAGTCTGAAATCTACTCTGACATCAGCGGTCTGCACAATTACACCAAGATTCTTGACCATGCAAATAGTATCGGTGGAATTGAGGCATATCCGGCCTTCGAAGCCGTCGAGAAATGGAATGATATGTACAGTATAAATGAATACCGCCCACCTCGTAATACCACAGGCTGGTTTATTCCTTCCTCCGGTCAGTGGTGGGACATCCTTCAGAATCTGGGCGGTTGTCCGGCTATGGCGGATAAAGGTCAGCAAACCTCGTCGGATTCCGGTGATTTCCGTTGGCTAGGTCAAGGCGATGTTCCAGCTGCCTTGAATGCTTGGATGAATAAAATTGCAGCCGACAGCAAGAATGATTTTACCACCGGTGACCGTTTTTGGTCGTCATCGGAGTTAAATCAGTTCCGCGCACGGAACTGGAACGTGTACTCCTCTGATTACGTGTGCTGCGACTTTGTCTATAAGAAATGGAGTAACGCTGTCCGTCCCGTCCTTGCTTTCTGAACTATTTGCCTATTTAGTCCTTTAAGAATATGAAGATACAAAACATATACCACCTCTTGCAAGCTGCGTTGCTCCTGCTGCTTGTATCCTGCACGCAAGAAGAGTTCCCTGCCGTGCAAGACAAGGCGCAGCAACTGACAATCTCCGTTACCGATGGCGGATATACATCGGCTGTTGAGAATATGAAAACCCGTGTCGAGACCCGTGCCGTGGAGAACGGCTACACCACCGAGTTCACCGAAGGCGATGCCTGCGGATTCTACATGGTGCGCGGCGGAAAGCCGGTTTATTCAAACGTGAAGCTGACAGCCGAAAAGGATGCCGCCACGGGCGGCATCATGTGGAAAACCGACGGTACGACGCTTGCCGCCGGAATGGATGGAGAGAGCTACTACCTCTACTATCCTTATCAGGCGGACATGGCGGGCAAGACTGCCACACCTGCGGAGGGGGCGGTCATGACCGATGCCGAGTTCTTCAAGCCGCTCATTGATGGCTGGCAACCCGGGGACGACCAGAGCACCCATGCCGCTTACACCGCCTCCGACCTGATGACAGCCGGAGGCTCAACGACAGGGACGGGCAACACCATCCACCTCTCTTTCGCCATGAAACACCGCATGGCGTTGGCCGTCATCGAGATGCCGAAGACCGTTTACAAGTTTATCGACGCGAATGTTCCCGACTACACCGTGGGGGCAGAAGCTACGTTCACAGGCACCGCCAAGCCGCTGCGCATGGCTGACGGCACTTACCGCTACTTGGTGCACTCGTCCATGCCGACTATCGAGGGATGTTATGACGGGGGGAACAGGGAGTTTACCATCACCACGTCCGCGTCCCATCCTGTCGTAGGGGAATACAAGAGATACAAGGTGGACGGCGCGGCGGAAACCATAAAGAACGTCACCTATGCCGAATCGGGCATTGCCCGCATCGGAGACTTCTACTGCACGAAAAATAACGGTACGACGGGGTATCTGATTCCGAAAGAGGCGGACGAAACGACGGTGCAGGCGGCTAAAGTCGTCGGCATCGTTTTCCAGACGGACAAGAGCCGTATCGGTGCAAAGGAAAAAGAGAAGTTAGGCGGAGAAGGTAATGTCCATGGCCTTGTCATGGCTGTGAAGAATATCGCGACAAGACAAGCGTGGGGCCTTTTCGGTATGGATGAGGGGCTTACAACATGCAGGACGAAAGCCGATAACTACAACGACATCAGCGGTTACGGAAATTGCGAGCATATCCGCACCAATCGCGGCAACTTCGACAGTTATCCCGCATTCAAGGCCGCCTATGATTATAACACGACCTGTCCGGTTCCTGCGACCACGACCGGCTGGTATCTTCCAGCCTCCGGCCAATGGTGGGACATCCTGCAAAATCTGGGCGGTTGTCCGGCTTTGGCGGACGTTACCCAGCAAACCTCGCCAGACACTGGAGAATTCCTCTGGAAGAGCCAAGGAGATGTTCCCGCCGCTTTGAACAAATGGATGGAGAATATCGCCGTTGGGGACAAGGATACATTCAACAACCTCGTCTCGTTTTGTTCGTCTTCGGAGCACTCGAAGTACCACACATGGTACTGGATTTTGAACAACTTCCAAGGCATGGTGCGCTGCATCTGGGCAAGTAAATTCGACGGCAGTGACAATGTGCGTCCCGTCCTTGCTTTCTGAGAAACCGGTGTACTGACGACTGTTTCCAAAAGCTGTTAGGACAGTATCCGGATAAAGAAAGGAGGAAGTGTTGTATGCTCTTCTTTCTGTTGGGAGAAGAAGAATAGAAAGATATTGTTGAGTTTTGTTGCAGGTCGAGCTTGCAAGGTCTGCCGTGGTGAGAATTTGCTTTTTTAAAGGATAAGAAGTGATACGTATGGAAAAGAAACGAATGCCATTGCAGCATAAAATCATTTTCGGATATATCATCTTAGTGGCGGTCATAGGCAGTATGATCGCCATTTTGATATATGAGCGGCGGCAGATGCGGGAAGTTGAAGGCGGCGTGGCACGGCTGTGGAGGATGTACGAGGACATATACACCACCCATCGCCACGTCACCGGGCTTGCCCTGCAAGGCGAGGCTGCGGCAGGATGGAGTGATGCGGAAAGGGACAAATACCATACGCATCGCATGAGAACGGACAGTATGCTCGGCGTACTCGGACAACGGTACTCTACAATCATACCTGGCGGCGAAATAGACACTCTGCGTCGCTTTCTTGCCGAAAAAGATACAATACTCGTGGCGATAATGGAAACTCATAGGGAACAGTGGAAGAGGGCTGCCATGGGCAAGCGGCTGGCAAAAGATCTACCCGGAGCGGTGAAAGAAGCTACCCGCAGAGGCAGTGAAAAAACGGAAGTACTCATCGCAACGGTCGCAGAATCGGAACTCTCCGGCAGCGTCATCACCGAGCCCGGCTAGACGGAACCAGCAAAAACGAGGCTTACCGTCCTGTACGACCGTATCCCGAAACGCTGTACGACCAGCGGGAGAGGAAACTCAAAAAAATGGTTCTCCTCGAACAGTCGAGGAGAACCACCTATCAAAAGTACAATATTCTATCTTCTCTCACCTCTTTGTGTTTACTTTTACGAGAGTAGCAGCGCATTTTTATCCGCTTTACGTTTATCTGCCCGGCAGTTTGCAGATCCTGTCAGGAATTTGCGCGTGTACGCCTTGGCGTCGGATATTCATCTGTCTATTGCCTTTTTAGCCGCTTTCTTCGTTTTAGAAAGTCTTGATGGAAACACCATCAAAATAATCCTGGAAGATGATAGGTCCTGTGATTGTGCGCTTCGATGTATAGACGAACTTCCGCACAGGACGGAACCACTCGGCATCCACATACAGAATCTGGCCGGTGTACGGCTCCAAAATCGGAAGGGATTTCGATGACCCGCCCAAACGCGGTCCAGTAACCCAAACCCTCTCACCCGGGGCATAGGTATGGTTGGTACTCATTTCTTGGTGAGGTATATAACAGACATTGCCAAAATAGGATCTGCCGTCACCTTCGCCCCACGACCTTGCCTGATACCAGCCGAGCTGGTGGGCGTGCGTGCACTTCTCGGTCAGGTCTATGGCTTCTTCGATGGAGCAGGTCTTCTCTGGAAAGAGGGTACCGCCGGAAGAAGCGTTCATAAGCCCGAGAGCCTCCATAAATGCCATGGCTTCCTTGGCCCAAGGGGCAATGCGGATGTGATCGGAGTATTTATCCAACCCAGAAACGAACTCCGTATATGAGTATACTCCGCACTCTTCTATATACCTAAGGGCACGGTACATCACGGCGGCCATCTCTTGGCGGGAGACAGGGGAGTCGTCTGCCGGGGCTTTTCCGCCAAGAGCCTTGTCCAGGCCAATGGAGGACGCCGTGGCCTCGCTGCCGGTAAGTTCTTTCACGAGATGCTCGGCCAGCGAGTTGAGCTGGCGGTGATTCAGGGGAAGTGTATAATCATTGCCAAGGACACTTTCATCCAAGAGGTTGTCATTGAGGGCGAAGTTCACACTACTCTGGAAGGCAGGACTCATCTTTGAGTCCGACTTTTTTTTGAGAATGAACATCCCCGGCTGTGCCGTGGTCTTCAGAAGGGCACTCTCCTCGAACTGTTTTGTCATGTCGGCCATGGCGTCCCTATAGCTCTCGTATGTTCCCTCTGTGCCGCTTGCCTGCCATTCTGCTTTGGTTATGTGCCTCTGGTCATAGCCTTCGGAGTGTCCGCACCAGATGCAACTGTACCACCATACATGCTGCCCGGCGGAGTTGACTCCGACATAAGCCTGGTCATCAGCAACAGGCTGATCATACTGATGAGCCCGGACCTCCCACGTTGGCCTGTTCATACTGAACACGTGTTTGTCATTGTGTTCGCACTTTCCGCAGATTTTGCAGGAATAATAATATTCCGGCCAATTGCTACAGGTGCCGTACCTGAAAACCTTGTCTGCCGCAGCTACCTTGTCGGTGAATACGTGGCTTGTGCAGAACGGTTTGGCTGCCGTCGCACCGGCTCCCTGTGCGGAGTGCACGTCGCCGGAGTAGGTTTTCAGCGAGAACAGTGTGCGGAAACTCCAGGTCGGACGGCTGAACATCGCCCTTACATCGGCTACAGCAGTCTCCGGGATAAAGAGCGTGGCACGCTGGGTATGGAAGAGGTAACTGAACTCGGGGCAGTAGATATCGCTGTGTTCCGGTGTATAACCCTGCATTACTGCGAATATGGCGCGTATGAACTTTACCGCATCGACTTTGTCGCTGAGCCAGACTTCCCTGATGTTGAATGGGCCTTGTATGGTATTGTTGACGTCCGATGCCACATCTCCATATATGCGCTCGTCATCGGTATCTACGATTACCTTGGTGACAAGCATATTCTTATGCCCGATGAACTCATCTCCGAACTCGCGCATGGCACGGAACGCCGCGTGATACGTATTATTGATGGTTATCACGTCAAGCGGGCTCACATCCGGGCAAGCAGCATCGGCCTCGGCGATTGAATACGCTTTCTGCGATGCGCGGTATGAGTCCTTGTTGAGTTCATAGTCCGTTGGGCTGCTCTGTGCCAGATCACGCATCGAGCCTTTTCCACCGGCTCCAACAGGCATGGATACCTCAATGTCGATGAAGTAAGGAGCGCTGCGCTCGACCTTGGCCTGCACTCCGTTGACTGTGGCGCTGATGCGGCTGCCGTCGATGTAGTAGTCGTTGTCCTTGAATATGTAATCGGTGTCGTACTTGCCCGAAGGATCTACCATGAACTTGATCCGGGCCTTGTATATGAACCCGTCCTTGAAGAACATGTCCCCTTCATCGTCCTCGCGGAAATCCCCGATCCAGTCAATCTCCTGGACTTGGATGCCGCCCGTGGCGGCAAGGTCTCCGAACTCGGTCTTCGCAGATGTGAACTGCATCTCGCGTGCATCGAAAAGCGACATCCCCGGGGTCGGAACCTGTATAGTGAAATCCACTGACTTGATCTTCGGCTTGCTCTGGGCCGAACTATCCAAAGGCAGCAGCAGTGCCGCCACTGAAAGTAGAAATAATATCTTTTTCATGACTCTACTTGCTGCCGTCTACGAAGATGAACCCTTCCGGGAAGACATATTCGTTGTTTATGTACTTGACTTCCAGTAACGGACATTCCGTGAATTCTTGATAGGTCTCCATAAGGAAATTCTCCTTCAGGCTGGAGTTCAGCTTGACAGTCTTGAGCGCTTTGCATCCGGAGAAGCAGAACCCTTCGAATTCCTTGACATTGGAGAGGTCGAGCGAGGTGATGCCGCTGTCCGAGAATGCGCTGTTGCCGACCTTGGTCACGCTCGCCGGGATATCCACATTCTTGAGGTTCTTGCAGCCACTGAACATGGATGAATAAATTTCGCTCAGATTCTCCGGAAGCATCACTTCTGTGAGATTGACGCAGCCCTCGAACATATCGTAACTCATCAGTCCGACGCGGCGTGGGAACTTGACGTTTTTCAGATTTATGCACTTCTGGAAACAGCCGTGGACTTCATCCATGACATCGTTTTCGAAGACTACTTTCGTGAGGTTCTTGCAGCCGTAGAAAGCCGAACCCTGAACTATCTTGACCGAGGCCGGGATTACTATTTCAGTTATAGGAGTCTCGCGGAATGCCGAATTGGAAATCTCCGTCAACGTGGACGGAAGTTTCACGGACTTGATGGCGGTGCCGGAGAAAATATTGCCACGCATTTCCGTCACCGGATATTTTTTACCGTTGTATGTGACATAGTCCGGGATCACGATGTTCTTGCCGGCAACGGCCGTCTTCGCCACTTCCGAGATGAATGCGTGGGATGCGCCGCCGTTGTTGGAGTTGTGCAGGACATACAGGACTCCCTCGATGTCAACCGTAGCACCTGCCCCGACCTCCTCAATCACTTTCCCGGTCTGGCCGGACGCTGATGTCGTGATGCTTTTTTTGTTCGGCTGCGGATCCCAGACGGTCCAGTTGGCTTTGTGGGCGTTCTCATAGCCTCCGTGAGCATTGAAATATGCCTTGGTCTCATCACTGATCCACTTGTCTTTAAGTGTGAAGAGCGGAGTGAGGGATGAGCGGATCAGGGTTTTGTACTCGCGAGAGTCAAGCACGGAGGCGATTTTGTTGTGGATGCCGTTGATGACCCACTGGTAAGTGTCGGCGCCGTATTCTTCTTTGGCTTCGTTGTATTGCTCGACCATCTTGTTCAATGCGCCCACGCGAGCCCAAAGTTCGCCCTTGACGATCTCATCGTATCTCCAATGTGCCGGGGTGAGGGTTTTGATGTAGCCGTCGGCAAAGCAGTCGTCGAGCATCAGAAACTCGGCTACAAGGCTCTGGTTGTCGAGCTCATAGACATTCGGCTGTTTTTCACTCCAGTTCACCTGATCGGATGCCTCTCTCGGCGGCATCACCGGCTTTACCGATTTGATCCCATACGTTGCCTCGACAGGGTATCCGAGTGGCGCAAAAAGAGCAGTGTGGGTCTCCGGCAACCTGACGGTGGGAGCTTCGTCTTCAGCGTTCTTATTGTTGTCCGGCCCCACCATGGCGTCGTGGCGCTTTTGGAGTTCGCTGTCGAGACTTGAAGTGTTACCGGACTTTTCCGGAAGTTTTTTGGGCGCTACTTCCTGTTTGACTTTCTGTTCTATCTTCTTTGCGGCGTTCTTGAGTCTTTCCTTGAAAGACTGCGCAGATGCGCATGGCGCTCCGGAGAGGACAACCAGACTAAGAATAAGAAGTGTACGTGGAATAAGAAGTGTACGTGCGTTCATAAAATATTTGGTATTTAAAAATCCGTTGGCGGAATTAGATTGATAAAAAGATTTATGTATAAAAAGTTGTGCATATTGTTGATATTTAGCAAATTAAAACTTTTCAATAGAAAATATAGTAACACAATATTAGCAAAAAATCCTAACCCATACAAGCAAATAGTCGGCAATTTGGTCAATGAATCAGAGGAGTAGTTCTCAGACCTTGAAATAGAGGCATTGAACATGACATCAAAGGCTGTTGGCATTGACAGTGAGTCATTGTTGTTTGCAAAGTTACAGGAATATAGTATTGAAATTCACAATCTTATATTCCGCAGACAATACAATGACAGACGTAAAATTACTTTGTCCCTATGTAATACAATCCGGGAAAGAATAGCCGCAGAAATAGATGGAGGCGAAGATTATTTCTGCATTGATTCAAAACCGATAGAAGTATGTCGTTTTGCTCGTTCCAAGCGTTGCAGAAGGATGATGACGGATAATGAGTTATAAAGGTATGGAAACGGAAATGACATCCACCATGCCGCAGGAAATATACAACCAGCACCTGATGCAGCGTGGAGGAAAATAAGCTTGGGAGGCTATGGCGAATTCCGACCTTAAAATATCCGACCTTGACGAACATGCCGTCATGGGCGCGGTACCTGGGGGCATCAAATGCGGACGTTTGCCCGAAGCGACCATAAGGGAGGATTTGCCGACCATCCTCGAAAAATTCAACCTGTTGCATGAAGGAAAACTTAACAACGCTTCTGCGGTTTTGTTCGGACGTGATTTTTATTATTATCCCCAATGTCTGCTTCGTCTGGCGTGTTTCAAAGGTACGACAATATTGGTATGAAGTAGTAATTTCGTTATTGGATATCGAGGTGATATTTTTTCTCGTGCAATAATTTTATTATTTTTATGCTAGTTATTTGAGATTGTGAACGCCAACGCAAGCAGCAGCAAGTGGAATCGTTGCCTTTTCGTTGCCTCGTCCTATTATATATAAAAAATACAACAGCCCAATTTTTCAGACTATTGCCTTTTTTTAAGGGTCCTAATAGGGTGCCTTGTATCTTATATTCCCTGCCCCTGTGTCGGTAGCGACCAGCGCAGCCAAGGTGTCGGAGAGGTAGGGCGTTGTGGCGCGGGGATGCAAAAATAGCCCTGGAAACCCGAAAAAACGAAGTTTTTTATTTGCTTTCTCGGATTATTTACTATCTTTACTTCAGTTATTTGAGGTGGTGAATATCGGCGTAATATGCGGAAAACAGAGCCGTCGCCTGATCGTTACCTTATCCCATCATAAACCGTGCAAATTTCTAAAGTCCAACCAACTGTATGGATTTAGGGCTAAACCATATAAGAATTGTGTGATAGGTTAAATGTGAGCATATACTCTTTCCCTATGAAATGCCACCCAATCCGTCGCACTACGGATATGGGTGAAGATTATTCTCACAATCGGGACTATATTGGCAAATATTGGAATCGCAAGTATATTCGGGCTATTCAAGCTGTTCTTAATAGTACAAAAGGTAAAATAGGCAAGGGAACATCTTTTTTCAGGAAAGCCTTTGGCGAAAATATCGAAGAGTACCATAAACTCCTTGAGATACCTGAAACCATGATTATTTATCGCTATTTCTTCGAATGGCTTGGGCTTGAAAATGGAGGAAAGAAAATGACTATTGAAATCTTAGGAAATGATTCAATATGCAATGCGTCAACACATTCATGGTGGAAAGCCTTTTGTGATTGCAAAAAATGTATCACCCAAAGAATGGGAAATGACATTGAATATTATTCACAGAAACGATTTTAGCAAATCATACTTACCGGAAACCTTTACATTGATACATTATAGGATATTACGTCAATTATCGACAAGCTATTATCGAACCCAATACGGATCTATATAAACTCAAACAAGTATACAACCAGAATCCGCTAAAAGAATTAAAGCGGAATCAGAAAATAAAAGGAAAGTAAAACTATGTAATACTGTCTGGTATTATAAATGCATGACAAAAGAAAATAAAAGAAAAACCGTCTTACAACATGCTGTAAGACGGTTTTAGTGAGGTCTGAAGCAGACGCACCAGCCCTCGCCGTGGATCAACGACTACGGGCAGTTCTCCATCATGCCTGTACGCGGACGCGACAAGGTCGATGAAGAGAGCCGTCAGAGCTGGTTTTCGCACCAGTCGGAGGAGGCACGCCCCTACTATTATTCGGTATACCTCGCCGACCACGACATCAAGGCCGAGATCGCCCCGACCGAGCGGGCTGCGATCATGCGTTTCACGTTCCCCGAATCGGACGAGTCGGGCGTGGTGATCGACGCTTTCGACCGCGGATCGTACATCAGGGTCATGCACGACAAACGGACTGTCGTGGGATACACCACGCGCAACAGCGGAGGTGTGCCCGACAACTTCAAGAACTGGTTTATCGTGCGCTTCGACCGGAAGATCCGGGATTTCCAGATCTATGACGGGGCGAAACCGGTCGAAGGCGAACAGTTAGTCGGCGAACACGCCCTCGTGCGGGTAGGTTTCGTAACCCACCGCGGCGAGCAGGTAATGGCACGCGTAGCCTCGTCGTTCATCTCCGAAGAGCAGGCCGTACAAAACCTCGGGGAGCTGGGAAAAGATGATTTCGAAACCGTGAAGGCCAAGGCGCAAGCACGCTGGGACGAGGTGCTCGGACGTATTGAAGTCGAGGGAGGCACGACGGACCAGTACCGCACGTTCTATTCGTGTCTATACCGCTCGACGCTCTTTCCGCGGAAATTCTACGAGATCGACAAAAGCGGTAACCCCGTCCATTACAGCCCCTACAACGGCGAGGTCCTGCCGGGCTATATGTATACCGACACGGGATTCTGGGACACCTTCCGCAGTCTGTTTCCGCTGCTCAATCTGGTCTATCCGTCGGTCAATGCCGAAATTCAGGCAGGACTGGCCAACGCCTACCGCGAGAGCGGATTCCTGCCCGAATGGGCTTCGCCCGGACACCGTGGGTGCATGGTCGGAAACAACTCGGCGTCGGTCGTTTCGGATACCATCCTGAAAGGTGTCACCCCCGAGGAAGACATTGCGACGCTCTACGAGGCGATGCTCGCAGGACGCCGGAAGGTACACCCCACGGTGAGTTCCACGGGGCGCCTCGGACACGAGTACTACAACACACTGGGATACGTCCCCTACGATGCGGGCATCAACGAGAATGTGGCGCGCACGCTCGAATACGCCTACGACGACTGGTGCATCGCACAGGTGGCGAAAAAACTGGGAAAAACGAACGACGCTGCAATGCTGGAAAAGGCTTCGCAGAACTATAAAAACCTCTTCGATCCCGAAACACGCCTAATGCGCGGCCGCAATGCCGACGGCACGTTCCAACAACCCTTCAGCCCCTATAAGTGGGGAGACGCATATACGGAAGGGAATGCGTGGCACTACACGTGGTCGGTATTCCATGATGTCGAAGGGTTGATCGAACTGATGGGAGGCCGCAAAGGCTTCACGCAGATGCTCGACTCGGTGTTCGTCGTGCCGCCGATCTACGACGACAGCTACTACGGAGTCCGCATCCACGAAATAACAGAGATGCAGGTGGCGAACATGGGCAACTATGCCCACGGAAACCAACCTGCGCAACACATGATTTATCTGTACGACTACTGCGGGCAACCCGCCAAGGCACAGTGGTGGGCCCGCGAGGTGATGGACCGGCTCTATTCGCCCAAGCCCGACGGATACTGCGGAGACGAGGACAACGGGCAGACATCGGCATGGTATGTATTCTCGGCCTTGGGATTCTATCCCGTATGTCCCGCCTCGGACGAATACGCAGCAGGATCGCCGCTGTTCAAGAAAGCGACCATCCGCCTCGAAAACGGAAAGACCGTGGAAATCGAAGCCCCGGAGAACTCTCCGGAAAACAGGTATGTCGGAAAGATGCGAATCAACGGCCAAGTCTCCCAACGACCGTTCATTGAATACGCCGAAATCGAAGATGGAGCGAAGATACTCTTTGACATGCAGGTTCGAAAGTGATGTTTGTCTCTAAGAATATGAATCTTGCGGACTCCATATTGACAATGGTGTAGATAATAAAATTACAATAAACCGGAACGTAATGTTCCGGTTTATTTTCTATGAAACATGTCCGAAAAGGTGACGGTCTAAAAGCAATTCCAAATTTACAAAGCTGTTCCAGGTTCACTCAAACTCACCCTTGCATAGATATTGGCCGGATCATTCTTTTCTCTATAATAGCTTACACCATATACCTTGTTACATTCCATTCCGATCTCATATAACCAATCATCCAAAGTATAATCCCGATAGAATTCAGAGTTCAGATTCTCCTGCCCATCCGGATTCAATATTTTCTCAATATCCGCACGGCTAAACTTACCTGCCTCGATCCATATCCAAGCGTTTACAAACTCTCCGACTCGGGGAAGAAAGGGGTAATTCCAATCTACATCAACTTCGAGCCAATCTCTAAAATAACGATGTTCCATGCTAAACTTGATATGTGCGCCCATAATGTAGATTTTGAAGTGTGAGTGCCAAATACGTAATACAAATATAGGATTTTTACATCACTCTGCAAATGCTATCGAATTCAGTTTGGCTTATTCTTGGAAATGCAGTTTTATTTCAATGCGGCACAATATGTTGAGAATCTGAATATTTTTTTATCATGAAACAAGGCTGTGATAAGGCTGCAGTTGTGCTGTCTACTTGTTGCAATGACATTAATCTTAACGGACTTAGCTCTGAAGTGTAGAGTAAACTGTCATTCGTCCTGTCTGCCGTTGTTGCAGACCGATTTTGATATTGCTCAAAATCCTGAATTCAGACGAATACTCCCAACCATGCGAAATCTCAATTACATTATCTGCGAAATCTTCGTTTTTTGCGATGTTGTATTTGGCGTTGCTGTTCTTCATAAGCCTGCGTGTCGGCCAAATCCAATACCGTATCGACAATGCCGGTTAACGGATTTACCGCGTGGCTTCGTTGTTTGTGCTGCTGTTCCGTGTGTTGTTCTGCGACTTGTTGCGCTTGTTTCGGAGCCGGATACAATTCATTGAAAGCATTTGCCGAGAACTCTTTTCCCAGTAGCGAACCGTTGGCAACGATGCCTGCGTTGTGGTCGATGAAGGTCGCACCGTAAATCCTTCCCACGGGATTTATGCGGAACACGACATCGATACCGTCCGCTTTCAACAGTTGCCGAAACTCTTCCCTTGTATTGTCCGGGCTCATGGCGTCTTTGACTGTTTGCCGCAGCCGGTCGAGTGTCCCGTCCTGCTTCAACGCGCTCTTCGACCGCTCATAATACTTTTGAAGGGCCTTATATCGACGGAGTGACCATTCCCCGCAACACCCCATTATACGGTCTTGCGACGATCTCCGGGATGCGGCTGCAGGTCGTGGTGTCGTCCGTCGAATACGGCGGACGGATCTTCGCCGTCGAAGCCGTAGCTTACGACCTCGACGGCCAGCCGGGGCTCAACGTCCTGAACTCCCGCGAGCGGACGGCCCTCAAAGAGGCGCTGGCGTCTGTCGGGCAGACAGCCGGCACGAGCGTAAACGTCACCCGTTCGGCCGGGCAGCAGGTCCTTTCGGAGCTGGCGCGCGGAGGATTGCAGGCTTCGTCGCAGTATGTCGCCGGGAAGCTCCGCGAGGTGAAGATAACCCTCAAAGCCAACCATCAGCTATTATTGATTTCAAAAGAATAGAACACACATGAAAAGAGACCTTATTTATCTGACCCTGATTGTTTCCGCAATCTGGGCCGCACACGCTACGGCGAAGGCCGTGCAGGACGGGCCGCAGCAGATCGAACCCCGAAAGATCGAAGCGGGATTCACCAAGACTGTACACATCCTCTTCCCGTCGCCCGTCACGTATATCGACATCGGCTCGATGGACATCATAGCAGGCAAGGCCGACGGGGCCGAAAACGTCGTGCGGGTGAAGGCGGCCGTGCGGAATTTCGCAGCAGAAACAAACCTGACGGTCATCACCGAAGACGGCGGATTTTTCACGTTCGATGTCCACTATGCCGAGAACCCGGTTGTCTCGACCCTCAATCTTACAGTGCAGGAACCGCAGACAGAAGGTGTGCAGAAACCGGATGTCGCAGGCGATTATCAGCCGACGGCCCCAGCATCCGAGGGACGGGTGCTGCTGCGCGAAGTAGGCCGCGAAAAGCCCGCAACCGTAAAACGCATGTTGAGCGACATATACCGCCAAAACCGTACGGACGTGAAGGGCATTCGTGCGAAGAAGTACGGCATTGAAGTCGAAGTGTTGGGGATTTACGTGTTCAATGACGTGATATACATTCACACCTGCATCTCGAACGACACGAACATCTCCTTCGAGGTGGATGCGCGGCGGTTCATCGTAGCGGATCGCAAACTCGCCAAGCGTACGGCACAACAGCAGACATCGCTCGAAATCCTGCGCGTATGCAACGATCCGGCAGTTGTAAGGGGGCACCAGCGTCAGCGGACGGTATTCGCGCTGCCCAAGCTTACGATCCCCGACGACAAGGTGCTTTTGCTGGAAATCGTCGAGAAAAACGGAGCCCGCCATCAGACGGTGGAGATACCCGCAGGGGAATTGTTGGATGCGAAACTCCTGTAAAGAGACAGGCGGTCGAACCCGATGCGGAAGTTTTTATGCAGCAGTGGGAATGTTTCGAATCCGTGCGGCGATCTTACAGGAGCACTTTGCAAGAGGATATTCAGACGTGGTTCCGCACGCTGCGGCTCTGAAAGGCTGTTCGTTTCCGAACAATCAGACACCCCGGTACGGTTTTCAGACCGTACCGGGGTGTCTTTCATGCAGCTTGAGGAAACTCAATATTCATCTTCGTTGAAGAAGAAATCGTCCTTGGAGGGGTAGTCGGGCCAGATGTCTTCGATAGATTCGTAGATTTCACCCTCGTCTT
>PPYE01030531.1_pt1 | contig 19622 bp, 19 predicted proteins | sample 1559881 | NCBI WGS metagenome assembly PPYE01 (sample SAMN08240022, study PRJNA423297) | Human gut metagenome, whole genome shotgun sequencing project. | reverse complement strand
ATTCATCCACCACCTTGTTTATTTCCAGAACATAGTCCCCCTCTACTTAGTTTAATATTGAGTTTCCGAGACTGCTCTATCAATGTATATGCCGTTAATGACAACAGCGGCAGGTTTTATCTGACTGACTGGCGGTATCTGACCTGCCGGAACCTTATTATAATTGTTCCGGCCGGTCAAATTGTCTGTCGTTGCTGTTGGGAAATTTTTGGACAGCGGTATTTCCAGAACTTCATTTTCTGAGAAAGCTTCTGCCGATACAATATACGCCAACCAGTATTTCACCGACAGAAATCCCAAAAGAACGCCTGACATAAAATCTTTCATATTGGAACCGCCGACAGTGTGGGACATCAGCAGCATGGCGATACCAATTACGATAAGGAACATGCCGTACATGGTCGCTTTTGATTCTCAAGCTCCTGAGTTCTTCTGAGCAGATCCGTAATTTGCTTTTCATCGTACATACGAATACTGTCATCAGCAGCGTCTTCGGCATCTATGAATTCGGATATCGTAATTCCCAGCGTGTTGCATAAATTTTCTATAATGCTGTAATCCGGCATGCATTTGCCGTTTTCCCATTTGGAGATGGTCTTGTTGGAAACGCCAAGCTTTTCCGCAAGCTGTGTTTGTGTCAGGTTTTTCGCTTTCCTTTTTTGATAGATATATTTTCCGATAGCTGACTGGTCCATTGTGTTACCTCCGTGTATTGATGGCGTAATTTGTAATTGATTAATTCCTGTACGGCTGGTAAAGTCTATCCAAACGGATATGTCTGCCTACGCAGATATCACCACGAATGAAAATTGATTGCTACATGCTGTGAACTCCTGCAGCCGCTGCCGGCATTTACAAACTGGCCTGCTGAAGAATTACTATAATTGTAACCTTATAACAGAAATAATAATTTCCCCCGGAAGTAGAATATGGGTAGAATTGTAGCTATGTTTTTTATGTCAGTTATTATTAAATTTTCAGGGTGCACAGGCACTTATTCAAGTGAAAAATTTAAGTTATAGATAAAGAGTTTTGTGCATAGATTCTCGTAATTTATTTAATGCATGTTTTTTTCTGATTAAATGCCTGTCTGGTTTTATGTTGGATTTTTGCTATATCAGAAGAATATTCCAAAACATATATTAAATATATAATTTCCATTTCTTCTGAATTTAGAATTTTATCAAATTCGTACTCAATGAGAAACATATCATCAAAATACGAATTCTGGTTACTCTGCTGTTTTACACGCAGGTTATGCTCATTTTGTATGATTGATAATGTGTAAAAATTGCAAAGCCCAAAATGTTAAATCACACTCCAACGCATGTGGTTTATTATAATCTTCTTCAAGCCCAATATCGCAATATGCCGATGGAATCCGGTAAGTTCTTAATTGTTGTTTCTGATAAGAAGATAGATCCCATTTCAAAATGCCATCTTTTGAAAGCGTTTCTTCTAAATTATTCATACTCTCCCGTATCCCTTTCACTTTTGTACCAACACCCAGCATAGCAATTTCGGTTAAAACTCTGCGATAAAGAATAAAGTCAATATTATCAATGGAAAATATTTTAATTGGTCTAAAAAGCAATCCGACGGAATAGTAATTATTTTTAACTTTTACCTGCAAATTGTTATCTGCAGGCAGAATACTGTCCCGATGGTTTATTGCAGCAGCTAACAATTCAATATTCCCGGGCGTTCTCCAGTTTTGCGTATAAGCAAGCCCGACTAAATGATAGACAGAGGGTAAAAATGTGCTTTCTTCTATGTATGGATAGCAATATTTCCCTTTTCTTTGATTGGTTTTTGTGATGTCGGATAGCTTCTCTATTTTTAAAACATCAGCGAATGCTTGTAAAGCTGCATTCTGATATTTTTTAACTTCTGTATCGTCACCATATCCAAGCATAGCTTGACAACAATCTTGCTGCTGCTTCACCTTCTTTTAGCTGTAATTCTTTATTGTTTCCGGTATGCATACCTATGCCAATATATCCATTTGGTTTTACATAACTTTTAACAAGTTTGAAATTAGTTGTTTGCATTACCTTTTCAAACAGGTTTTCTTCCTCTGTTTTGCTTAAATCTTTTAAAATTTCTTTATGAAGCCGATATTTAATTACATCTCCCGCATTTTCAAGGAGAAAATCAACAGACTTTGATAAATCCTGTTGTTTACTTTTCAAATTATTCGCAAATCCATAAATAATTATTTGTAAAAAAGAGTTTGAGGATACTTCCCAATAAGTCATTTTTTTGAAGTATTGCCACACTTCCTAAGCTTGAATCGTGATTTTACCTCCCTATGCGGAATGGATAGAAACTACTATGGCAAGGGAGATAAACGAAACAATTATTTACACCCATGTGGAATATAATCCCGTCTAATAATATATCTGAAAACCGCTTTAAATAAAACGGCATATATGGTATTATTTAAAAACACCGGCGGCCGGGCATGTGTAAGAGTCTGTCAGCCGCAATTAGTTTTCATTTACCAATTCATAAAATATCTCATATATTCTGTCCGGATCGGACAACACTTTCAACTAATTTTTAGTTAAGCATTATGAATCAGATAATAAGATACATCAGATAGTAAGATACGGTTGCTCGGTGACGGATTTTCAGCTATAATTGTATGGAAGACAGGCATCTGCACATGGCTTACGGAACAGGAGGCCGTGTGGATAAACACGAACAGAAAGAAAAAGGTAAACAGACAGAGACAAAGAAAAGCCCGGAAAAAAGGGAACAAACCGGGGGAAAAGCAAAGGCCAGGGCGCGGGAACAGACGGAGGTACAGGAAATCAACCACGAGGACCTGGCTTTGAAAACAGCCGCCCAGTACTTTGGAGAGGAACTGCTGCCCTTATTGGGAATAACGGCGGAGGTAAGATATGCGGCGCCTACCGAAAATATCAGGCTTGAGGCAAGGCAGATGTACCAGGATTTCAATTATATTACTTCGGGAGGAACGTGGATACATCTGGAGTTTGAAAGTGATTCCGTCACAAGGGAAGATCTGAGACGTTTCCGGGAATATGAAGCGGCTACAAGCCGCACATTCCAGGTGGCAGTGATTACATATGTAATCTGTTCCTCAAATGTCAGGAAATTAATGAACAGACTGGCGGAAGGAATCAATGTTTACCAGGTAAATATTATACGTCTGAAGGATAAAAATGCAGACAGTTTAATTTCTGGGCTGGAGAAAAAACAGAAGCAAGGGGAACCGTTGGGAAAAGAGGACCTGGTACCTTTGCTTTTAACCCCGCTCATGTCAGGCCGGCTGAATATCGGGGACAGGATTATCAGAAGCATTGAACTGCTGCAAGGTTCCAGAGCTTTCGTGACGGAAACCGAACTTGAAAAAATGTATGCAGTATTGTATACACTTGCGGATAAGTTTTTAGGTGTGGAAGATTTGAGTAAAGTAAAGGAGCGGATTGCGATGACTAAGTTAGGGACGATGCTGTTTAATGATGGGATTGAGAGAGGCAAGGCAGAAGGCAAGGCGGAAGGAAAAGCAGAAATAGTAGCTATCATCCGGAAAAAGGCAGAAAAAGGACTTGATGTACAAAAGATTGCTGAAGTCATGGAGCTGGATCCGGTTTATGTAAAAAGGATTACAGATCTGCTGACAGAAGCTCCTGCCAGAACTGATTTGCAGGTAGCAGAAATTCTTATTGGACAGGAATAACCGCTGCAAAGACTTCTGACAGCGCAAATGGTTTTCTGCCACAAATGTGCTGCAGTATATGCGGAAGATTGATTTCACAGCGGTATCTGTAGTTTGATTTAATAGGGAAAATGAACAAAATTACTGCTCCTGTTTTGTAAAAAAAAGAGAAAGCGGAATCGTTTCCCAAAAGGAGATTGACTTCCGCTTTTTATCGTGCTAAGCTGAATTTCAGAACAGGATAGCGATTGTGAAAGCATGCTAAACCTATATACAGAAATATGTTTGGAAGCAGGTGTTTCCGGATTTATTTGTGTATGTAGGTTTTTTTGTATTCAAAACTTCAGAACTGTCAGGAGGATGGGGATATGCAGATATACAAGATTCTCAACAATAATGTGGCGGTGGTGCTGGATGAAAATGGCCGGGAAAAAGTCGTAATGGGAAGAGGAATCTGCTTCAAAAAGAAGGTTGGTGAACTGATTCCCGATGAAATAATCGATAAGACCTTCTTCCTTTCCGGTTCGGAGGCCAACAGCAAATTTCAGGCGCTGGTACAGGATATTCCCATGGAACACATTGCCATCGGGGAAGAAATAATTTCCCGTGCCAGGGAACAGCTGGGTAAAAAGCTCAGCGACATGCTGTACATATCCCTGATTGATCATGTCCATACCTCTATCGTCTTTTTGTAGTTTATTTTGCTTCCAAATGTGAAAAATTCTTTAATAAATTTATTCCTGATCTGGTAAAATTTTTCTTTGTGCCGATGCTTACGCTGTTGGTGAGCATTCCGGCAGGCTTCCTGTTGATTGGGCCGCTGGCAACCTTTGGTTCCACGCTGATTGCCCAGGGGGTTATGACGGTGCGTAACTTCAGCCCGATGTTAGCCGGCGCGCTGGTTGGGCTGACATGGCAGATTCTTGTTATTTTCGGACTTCACTGGGGGTTTATTCCGGTGTATATCAACAACATTATGACCAACGGATATGACAATGTAATGATGCCTTTTTTTGCCTGTACCTTTGCCGCATCGGCGGTGGTTCTTGCAATCTTTTTCAAAACAAAGAACAGACAGCTGAAGGAAATGGCGCTGCCTAATTTTATTTCCGGTATTTTCGGGGTGACCGAGCCTGCCATTTACGGAATTCTCCTTTCGTTAAAAAAGCCGTTTATTATCAGCTGTATTGCCGGCTGTATCGGCGGCGGTTTTTATGGGGCCTTTAATTTCCGTAAATTTATGATGGGCGGCATGGGGATTTTTGAATTCCCGGCCATGATTGAGCCTGACGGCGGGATGGGAAATCTGATTGTGGCCCTGGCAGGTGTGGCGATTACTATGGTGATTGTTTTTGCGGCAACTATGATTTTTTATAAGGATGATAAGAAAACGGCAGAGAAACGGCGACAGGAGATCGTAAAGCGGAAGGCGGATCGGTGGAAGCTGAGGGAGCATCTGAGACAGTACCTGAAAAGGCGGAGACACGGGCCGCCCTGCTTCATCAGACGCAGCTTTACAGTCCGCTCAGAGGAAGGGTGCTGAAGCTGGAAACGCTGAAGGATGATGCCTTTGCGTCCGGTGTGCTGGGAAAAGGTGTTGGGATTTGGCCGGAGGAGGGGAATGTGTATGCGCCTGCTGACGGCGTGGTTTCCGTACTTTTCCCGACGCTGCATGCCATTGGTTTTTCGACGGACGAGGGCGTGGAGCTCCTGATCCATATCGGTCTGGATACCGTCCAGCTGAATGGGGAAGGTTTTCAGGCCAGGGTTGCACAGGGAGACCGGGTGAAAAAAGGACAGCTTCTGGTGAGCTTTGACATGGCGTTTATCGAGGGAAAAGGATATTGCCTGGAAACGCCCGTGCTGATAACTAATTCAGACGACTATCTTGAGGTGGTGGAAACTGCCGCAGAGCATGTGGCGCAGGGCGATGTGCTGCTGAAGGTGTTAAAATAAGAGAGCGGAGGTGGCAAAATGGGATTTCCAAAAGATTTTTTATGGGGCGGCGCTACGGCGGCAAACCAGTGTGAAGGCGGTATATTTGAAGGCGGAAGAGGACTGGGATGTGTGCCCTGCGGGGCCGGATCGGAGCGCCGTGCTTGCCGGGCACAGGGAAATGCTTGCCAGGGACGGCTCCCACAGGTATCCTGCGGCGGAAGCGGTTGACATGTATCATCACTTCCGGGAGGACATCCGGCTCTTTGGCGAGATGGGATTTAAAACCTACCGGCTGAGTATTTCCTGTACCCGTATTTTCCCGGAGGGAGATGAAACGGAGCCGAACGAAGAGGGGCTGACCAATGAAACGGCGGGCTCAGACCGGGAGCTGGCGCTGATCAAGGACAGCTATGCCAATTCCATGGTGCCGTTTCTGGCCCATCATTATAAAAAAATCTATGTGTTTGACACCAGTATTACAAGCAGGGTCCGTCCGCCTTTATCAAAGAGCACCCGGGCATTACGGATGTACTGATTCTTTATAATATGAACACACTGGATTCGGATCTGGGAATCCGTGGGATCTACTGATATAGTTTAGTCAAAGGCTGTAAATTCCGCAACGCTTCTTTCCCTGCGAAGCTCCTGCCGGGCAGCGGGGGATGGGGCGGCCTGCGGTGTATTGGGGCAGCCCAACTGCCGGCTGAATTCCAGATTGGCCTGGATCAGGTTGTATTCCAGCAGAACCTGCAGGGTCTGCGAAAGACATTCCGGGGTTTTGCAGTTTACCTCACATACATCCTTCAGGGAATGGGACAGGTTGAGAATGTCCAGAGAAGTGATCGCCATAGCCTGCTCCTGTATTTTTCCTGTTTCTATATTGTATTGGGCGGGGAGGGGAATTGTGCATGGCAGATACAATCCGCATATTTTTGTCAGTAGATTTGCGGAACATTCTTTTTAAACGCATGGAAAGTAAATACTGCGGTAATCCCGGTCACCAGACAAACTTGAAGCAGCGATTCCTGGTAGGTTGAATTTTTTGAAACCATCAGCTGCCGTAAAAAGATTGTCAAAAGCGATGTAATGATTGCCGCGGGGACTGATTTACGAACCATCCCGATGATAAACGGCCACAAGGATAATACCGTACAGATAATAATGCTGATAGCAGCGGAGGGTATCCAGGTTTGAAGAAATACGGGCTGAAATGTACCGTCAAGCATATCAAAGGCTTTATCCGCCGCAATAATATATCCGCAGCAGCACAGATACGCAGCAGCCATAGAGAGTGCGGTATATACCATGATGAGGATTAGTTTAGCGGCAATCAGCTGTCTGCGGTTAACTGGATAAGAGAACATGATAGTAATCGTTTTCTGATTATACTCCGCTATCACTGTATGGGCGGTTAATACCGAAGCATAAACTAAAAAAATCATCATGATTAAGAGGCCGGTTACAAGAAATGTGCTGTCAAAGGAATCCTTTGTCTGTTGCGGATCCGTCATGCTGTCCACTAAAGACACTGTAAGGAAAAAAATGCTGAAAAGGATTGCGGCGAAAGTGAATATAATATTTCGCATCACTCCAAACTTTTTCAATTCTAACTTAAGCAGGTGCGCCATATCATTTTTCCTCCTCTGTAAGCTGGAAGAAATAATCTTCCAATGTATCATGTTTACGTCCTATGCTTTCCAGGCCAATACCATTTTCTATGAGAGCTTTTGAAAGTGCTTTACCTGAAATATCGGAATCGTAAATACGGATAAATTCTTTATCCAATACACTGAAGCCTGTAAGGCCCATTTTTTCAAGCAATGCGGCTGTGTGGTTCACATCGTCAACCTGCAGGCTGAGGTATTCTGTCTGATGCCTGTGGATTTCCTCAATAGGCAATTCTGCCAAAAGCTTCCCGCGCCGGATAATTCCAATCGTATCGGCAATTAAATCAACCTCGGACAGGATATGGCTGGAAATAAAAATGGTCGTGCCGTCTTCCTGATTTAACCGCCGGAACAATGTCCGCATTTCACGGATGCCCTCGGGATCTAATGCGTTGATTGGTTCGTCCAGAATCAAAAATTCCGGCCGCGCCAGAATAGCTCTTGCGATTGCCAGCCGCTGTTTCATGCCTAAAGAGTAATGGCGGATTTGCTTGCCCTCTGTATTCTGTAAGTCAGTCATTTGCAGGACCTCATCAATCCGTTCTTTATTTGGGAAGCCCATATACTCGCAATGAAGCTCCAGGTTTTGACGGGCTGTCATTTCCTCGTAAAAGTACGGGTTTTCAATGATGGAACCCACTCTTTTGAAAATTTCGCAGCTGGAATCAGTAACCTTTTCACCAAAAAGGTGAACTTCACCTGCCTCCGGCCGGATAAGGTTCAGGATCATTTTCATTACCGTGCTTTTTCCCGCGCCGTTTGGCCCGACAAAACCATAAATGGCTCCTTTGGGGATGTGGATATTAACATTGTCTGCAACCACGTTTCCCTTATAGGATTTTCGCAGTCCTGCTGTTTCCATAATATAATCCATTTTGTATGCCTCCTTTATGGGTGTCATTATACAAAACAGACATCTCTTTTCTCTGCCTGAAATCTAACTTTTTTCTAACTTTTTAAGATAACTGAGAAAACTGTTTTCTCATTCGGTATGCTGTGGACCTGTAATTGTGCCCCAATCTTTGCGGAAAGGTTGTTTGATATCGCAAGCCCCAGGCCATTGCCTGAGGACTTTGGGGCAGTCGTATAATTCCTTGTGAAGATCTTTTTTTGCTGCTGTGGCGGCATCCCTTTTCCGTGATCCTCTATTTCAATGATGCATTTTTCTTTAGAGACAATGAGGCGCAAGGCAATATACTTTCCCACACCTCCATGCCGGATTGCGTTATCTATCAGGTTTTTTAAAATACGCTGCAGGGTGTCCCTGTCTGTATCAGCAAAGACCGGTTTCTCAGGTATCTGTATTTCTACTTCAAATTGTTGCTTTTCAAGCATTTCGTAATAATCTAAAATTGTATCCTGGCATATTCCGGAAATATTTTCTTTTTGCAGCTTTAATGGAAAATCGCCGGAAGCAATTTTGGACATTGTAAAATAATCATTGATTGTCGTTATTAAATCATCCGCTTTACGGTCAATCTTAACAGCCATTCTGTGAATGCTTTCCGGTACTGCTGAATCGTCTGTTTCGTCAGCCAGCATTTCGCTGTTCCCTTTGAGCACAGTGAGAGGAGTACGGATGTCGTGAGAAATATTCGTCAGAACCTGTGACATCACTTTTTGGGCCTGCTCAAAACTTGACTTATTTGTATAGAAGTCCTGAAGCAATGTGTTAATGGCAGTCCCCAGTTCCTTTATACAAAGGTTGTCGGTTGGACAAAGCACGAAGCCGTTTTCAGATGCAATGGAAAGCGACGCCAGCCGTTTACTGATATAACCAATATCTTTCTGCAGATTTTTGTACTGTATCCGCTGACAAATCAATACAAGCATCAATATGGCCGAAAACATGGCAAAACAAATCCACATTTAGTTATCCTCCATTTTGTAGCCTATTCCCCATAAAGTTTTAATATAGGTTGCAGTATCGTCCGGGCTTCTTTTCAGCTTTAAACGCAGTCGGTTGATATGGGTATTCAATACATTTTCATTTCCAAAATAAGGTTCCTTCCAAATGAGTTCATATAGACGTTCTTTTGAAAATGCCTGTCCCGGATGGGTTCCCAGTAAATGTAATAGTTCAAATTCCGTTGGCGTCAAATCAATGGGAATCCCCTGACGCCTGACGGTATGGCTTACCGGGTCTATCTCCAAATCCTTAATTTTAACAGCCATATCACACGGTAAAGGCTGGTAGGTTCTGGACCGCCTGATATTGGCTTTAATTCTGGCGGCAAGCTCGATAAGAGAGAAGGGCTTTACAACATAGTCATCAGCTCCCAGGTTTAATCCCAGTGATTTGTCGGTATCGTTATCTTTTGCAGTGATTATGATAATTGGGATGGTACTGACTTTCCGGATGGCTTTGATAATTTCCATGCCGTTCATGTCCGGCAGCATGAGATCTATGAGAGCAAGCGCATATTCATTATAATCCGTGATACTGTGAAAAGCTGTTTTTCCGTCACAAAAAGGGAATACAATAAATTCTCCGGATAAATAGTCATTTACCAAAGTTCTGATTTCTTCATCATCTTCAATTAATATGATTTTATGTTCCATTTCGATTGCTCCTTGCGGTTTCTGTGATAAGGCTGAGCGGCGGAAACCAGGGCAGGAGGAAAGCAGTAACGGCAGCGGCAGTACCAAACGGCCGGTCAGGAGGAAATCCCTGCTGCCTTTTTTCCTTTCCTCTGATATAATCAATTTAAGTTGTTTCCTGGCTCCCTTTGATAGGCAAGACGTTCGCTCCCATCCTTTACATAAATAATCCCGCATCTGCGGAAACCGTATTTTTCCAGCAAATGCTGCATGGTCAGATTATTCCGGTGCGTATCCGCACGGAGATTGGGAATACGGTTCAGGCAGAAGGTCAGGCATTCCGCAAAGCAGCCCTTGCGCGTACCGTCGCTGCCCAGCCTGTGGATTGTCCCATAAGGTGAGTTATTGAGCCATGCGCCCTGTTCAATCCGTAGATAAGTGGGATCCTCTCCGATAATTAAAGCGAAAACAAAGTGGATTTTCTCCTTGTCGTCCGTGCCAACAAAGCATTGCCCCAGACGGATATCCTCTTTTACAAGCTCCTCCGACGGATAGGCTGCGCCCCATTGCGCGGCATTTCCGTTTTCCGCCATGTATTTTCTGGCCTGTGCATATACCGCCATTATTCCTGGTAAATCAGTAATTTGTGCAGTCCTGATGATCATAATTTCTGTCTCCTCATTTCGCATAAACTTGAAACGGCCTGATTCCCGCGTGCAACGGCCAAACGGACACTCCTGTGTTTTCAAAGCATTACAAGTATGATGGCCCGTTGTATGCGGCGGGGCTAACCGGATATTACATCCGCCTCATTATACCATGATTAATGCCGGAGGCACACAGGCATAAATACGATATATGAAGTCAAGAACGTTCCCGTCATTAATGATAGCATAAAAGTGTGAGGTGAACAAAATGGATCAAGCTGAATGGGAAAAAATATTGGACTATGTGGACTGCCATATCCACGAGAAAATCGATCTGTGCAGCCTGGCGGAAATTGCCGGGTACAGTCCTTTTTACTTCAGCCGTATCTTTGCGGAAGAGATAGGAATGCCTGTCACGGGCTATATACGGATTCGTAAGCTGCAGTATGCGGCAGTCTCTCTGCTGGAAGGCCGGAAGGTGCTTGAGGTTGCCATGCTGTATGCGTTTGACTCACATGAAGGATTCACACGCGCTTTTACGCGGCTTTTCGGTTCAACGCCCAGTACGGTGAGGAAATACCTGGTTTCCTATACTGTTCCGGGATTTGCTGTGCCGACGGAAAAAAGGAGGTATTTAATGACTGAGTCAAAACGGGAGGATTTGCGGTATGGAAGGCATCAGCTTATATTTGAGACTGTGAGGCAATCACTGGAGGAAGCGGCAGAGGGTTTCTGCACCAGAGTGGAAATTATGCTGCTGCCGGATGGAAGGGTGCGGATCAGAGATAATGGAAGAGGGCTTCCCCTTTCGGAGGATATTCAGGCCGACAGAATGGTGCTGAATAAGATACTGGCGGGAAAACCGGTTACCAATGCAGAGTACAGCCAGATGGGGGATTTGGTCCAGGCAGGGATGCAGACGGTGAATTCCCTGTGTGAAAGCCTGCAGGTTATGGTATACCGGGACGGCAGAAGCTTCCAGCAGGGTTATGTGAGGGGGATTGCACAGCATGAGCTTTCCATACACATCCAGACGCATGAACGGGGAACGGAAATAGTTATGCAGCCGGATTCGGCAATTTTCGGAGAAGGGGAGTTTTCGGAGGACATTATCAGGGAATGGATTGAAAAGCAGCTTCCCGGAGACGGTAGGCTGGACATTCTGCTGAATGGTGAGAAAATAAAAGACTGAGGGCAGTGAAAGAGGGATAAGAAACCGGGGAGGCCTCCGCATGTGAAGCGGGACTTCCCCGGTTTTATCTTCTGACATTTCAAATAACAGCCTGGCGGCTATGCTCAGAGAGAACATTTTTTCACTCAGAGCAGATTGATTTTAAAATAGGTATGGTAGGGAGTGTTATGCGCCGCATACATTGGTACGAATTTCAGATTGTCATACCAGAGTACAGGCATCCCGTTTTCTTCCGCCATTACAAAAGCAGCTTCCGGTTCCGGAGGCAGGCTCAGCGTTATCCATTCGGTTCCCGAAGCAAGCGCTGTCATGACAAACGGGCCGTACATCAGACTTGCGGCAGGCATAGCTTCATAGGAATCGGGAGTATAGCAAAGATGCAGCCGGTGGGGCAGCTGGACGGTGATTTTATCCCCTGCTGCAAAATTGCGCTCCAAAACCGCATAACCGCCGCATTTATCCGTCATCGAATCCGCCCCGCAGAAGGTGTCCTCAGGGAAAATATCCCCATCAGAAACAGCAGCGTCAGAAATATCTGAATCAGAAATACCCGAATCAGTATTGTCCGCAGCATACCGCAATGTCTGCTGCACCCCGTTCACCGACAGGGAAAAAGAGTCCCGGCACCAGTAGGGAATACGGAAATACAGCTTCAGGCGGGCGGCGCGATCGATTGTGAACACACTTTCAAAAGCAGGAAAATCTGCGGTCTGCGTCAGAGTAACCCCTTTTTGCTCCCAGCGGAAGGAAGAGGACAGATAAAGCTGGATATATAACCCGTCGTCCTCGCCCATGTGATAAATATGCTCGCTGTAACGGACATGGTTCTCCATGCCGGTGCCGTGGCAGCAGGTGAAATCTTCGTAATCATTGCTGTATTCCCTCCTGGCTCCGGGACCGATTGGCAGCATATAGGTTACGCCATGGTGCGCCCCTGGCCTGACCAGAGGATTCTGGCTGGCCGCAATCTGGTTATAAAGCGTCCGCTCGTAATAATCCATAAACCGGCTGTCCCCGGGGGAATAACAGGAAAGCATGCCGGTGAGTTTAAGCATGTTGTAAGCGGCGCAGGTTTCACAATTGCGGTCCGACTCAATATTGGCGGCCAGGATATCAGGCTCCTTGAAATTTTCACCCCTTCCCACACCGCCGATGGAATAGGCGTAATGGGCGGTAACCAGCTCCCAGAAATTCCTTGCGGTACGGTAGTAATGCGCCTCCCCAGTTGCAATGAATTCCTGCATGGCGCCGATCATCTGGGGAATATGCTGATTGGCATGAAGCCCGGTTATGGTATCCAGGCCCTGGGTAAGGCCGTCAAATATCTGTGTATTGTCAAACATTGCGGCCGCTTCGCGATAGCATTGTTTTCCGGTAAGCTGGAACAGCAGGGACAGGGATTCATTCATTCCTCCATATTCCCCTGCGATATACATGCCCCACATTTTGGCCCGCTGTCCGGCGGAGGTGGGAGACAGCCGTCTGTAAACCCAAAGTCCGATCCCCTCGGCGCAGTCCAGCGCGGTTTTGCAGTCCAGCTGCAGAAAACAGTCCAGGAAACCGGCAAGCAATTTATGTAATGTATAGTAGGGCGCCCATATCGTCGCATAAGGAGTGAACTGCTCCAAAAGGGCAAACTGATCCGGCGGATAGGCGCTTAAATAGCCCTCGCCCCAGCAGGAGGGCTCGCGGCTCCACAGAGACTGCGCGGCATTGCGGGGAGTGCAGGCCGTGGCAAAAGCGGCTGGATCTCCGGCAGAGAGCAGTTGCAGGCGGCGAAGCTCCCGGATCAGGTACAGAGCCTTTTCTTTCCAGAAGCTGTCATGAGTGGACGCATATGCATAGGCCAGGGCGGAAAGAAAATGTCCGGTGGAATGCCCGCGGAGCAGTCCGGCAGGCTCCTCCCAGCCCCCGGGAGGCAGCGCATTACAGGTATCCTGGCCGAAGGCTTTCCGGAAATTATAAAGCATACGGTCACAGTCCAGCAGCGCCAGATAATCCAGACAGCGCTTTTGATTACCGCCAAAAAGAGACTGATCTAACAAAGCCACATCCTTCAGTGAAACGGTCCCTGCCTGGCGGCGCGGAATGTGCATCGGGACAGAGGGTTTGCGGCCTGTGACAGAGGAGCTGCGGTTTGGGACAGCGGACCCGGGATTCGGGCTGCTTTGCTTGTGCACAGGTTTTTTCTGCCCATATACGGGATACAGGGTTATCGGAAACTCACGTTTCGCCGAGGCCTTTCCCAGGGAAGCGTGAAGCGTCAGTAGTATCTCCAGGGGAGCCTTTTGCGGACGGATAATTTTACCGGTACCGGACAAATGTTCCGGATCACTGCTTTCCCAGCGGAACGAAGCGCCGTCGCTGCCTTTGCGGGGAAGATAAAGATCCGCTGACACGTGGCCGGGGAAGGGGATCTTTACGTCTGCCATATCCTTTTGCAGTAATATGTCGTCAGAGGGCAGGGCGGGAATCAGAAAGCTGACTGTTTTCTCCAGCGTTTCATCATGATAGGAGAGAACGAAACGGATGCTGCCGCAGGCGTCGGCACTGCCGGAGGACGGACGGAGAAGCCGGAAGTCCTCGGTTATGGTATCCGTGGTTATTATTTCGGCCCGGATTGCAGCGCCCAGCGCGCCGGTATCAGGCAAAGGGGGAAGAAGCGTCATACGTTCTGGAAACAGAGCGCAGACCGCATCCATTTCCAGGGAAAGCCGCGCCTGATCTGAAAGCCGGAACAGTGTGGAAATTTCCTCCTCCTCCAAAACACGCGGAAATATCCGGATATCGGTAACCGACATGGCTGCGGGGTTCTGCGAAAGGAAGCCATAGCCGAAAAAGCAGTCCGTGCAGCCGGACAGGGCGTCGGCATCCATGCGGCGGTGCGCCGTGCTTCCCGCAGGCCGCCCGTCCAGATAAAGACAGAGAGGAGCAGGCAGATCGGCGGCAAAGGTGACAACGGTATGAAACGAGGTGTTTTTGCGCATGGGAACCCAGTCGGACAGCGCCGCCTCCTGGCTTCGCCCTCCGGAGGTCGCTCCCGGGGAAAGGCGGATATAATCCGGACTTTCGTCAGAGGGCAGGGCGGACAGATAGAAACAGTTATCCCGGCCGAAGGAAAAGAGCGCGGTATAATCGGTCAGCTCTGATATCCTGACATAAAAACTGACCGTGATGCCTTCCCCCTTTTGGATACATCCGTCCGGGAGCTGCAGATAACCGCCCTTTTCACCACCGGTAAGCGTCAGAACCGGAAGCTGTCGGCCGAATACCAGATCCTGTTCCATATAAGCGCCGCCCCGGTCAATGCCTCGTATGACTCCGGCATAGCCGCCGCCCGACAGATCAGGAACGATGGTGCTGGATACCTCCTGCATATTATAATGCACAGTTGGCGGACCGTGATGTTTTTGATTAGAAGCCATGTTTACCTCCTGAAAAAAATACAATAAAATATATGTTCTTTTACAAGCGCCATATTGGCTGAATGGTTAATAACAGTTCGGACAGGCCCGCACATCTGCGGTTCTGCCGTATGCATGTAACGGTTGATTCCTCAAAACTGTTACAACGATTATATGTTTGGCAGGAATATAAATGCAATGTAAAATATGCATAAAAATTAATCGATTAACTTGTATATAATACCATATTGACGAAATTTGGATGGATACATATAATGAAAACCATAAACATCAACGGAAAAAATCTGAAAATAATGATTGACGAAGTAATAAATGTAAATTTAAAATGATAATAGTTATATGCCATTGCAAAAGCATGGCATTTTTCTAAAAAGTTTAGTTATTCGATTAACTAAGTGATAACACTGAGAAAAACGGAGGGGAATATGGCTACATTAAAGGATGTTGCAAAAAAAGCAGGCGTATCGACAGCTACCGTTTCCTATGTTCTCAACGGCCGGCTGGATAAGGTCGGCCCTGAGGTGACGAAGCGGGTTCAGGAAGTGATGAAGGAACTGGGCTATCAGCCGAATATGATGGCCAGGGCCCTGCGTTCCAGGAAGACGAATATTATAGGCGTCCTTTCGGAGGATGTTACCACCTTCCAGGTGAGCAGCATTCTCAAAGGGATTAATCAGGCCGCGGACGAGATGAAATACCAGATCATACTGGGAGATCTGGCGCTGAGCGATAAGATATGGAATGGCCGTATCCAGGACTATTCCCAGGTCATCAGCTATCAGGAGGAAATACAGGAAAAGCTGAATATCTTCCGTGCAGCCGGTGTCAGCGGTGTTATATATGTAGGAATGCACAACAGGGATGTGAGCGGTCTTTTAAATACGGATATGCCTCTGGTATATGCTTATTGCTATACCAAGGAGGAGGAAGATATCACCGTGGACTGCGATAACCAGGTGATTTCCTGCCAGCTGGTTGAAAAAATGCTCCATAAGGGGCACCGCCGGATAGGACTTATCAGCGGGCCGGTGGATTCCATTCCCACATACCGCAGGATGATGGGGTATCAGGAAGCGTTGATGCAAAGCGGGATAACCTTTGACCCGTCGCTCATCGCATACGGTAACTGGAGCGACGGAAGCGGCTATACGGCCTGTATGGAGCTGCTGGCGCTGGAGAACCCGCCCACGGCAATTTACTGTATGAACGACTGGATGGCCCTGGGCGCGATGAAAGCGCTGAAGGAGAAAAATATAGCGGTGCCCCGGCAGGTGGAAATTGCAGGCTTTGACGATATTGACCTGTGCGGGTTTGTGGAACCTCCGCTGACAAGCGTGGAACTGCCGATGACTGAAATCGGCAGGGAAGCGGCGCAGATTGTGGTAGATCTCATTCATGGGAAAAAGGTGGATGACAGACACCGGGAATTATCCTGCTGCCTGAAGGAAAGGGAAAGCTTTCAGAGCCGGAAGGAAGAAAATTAAGTGTGACTGGCCTAAAGGCTGCAGATAACAAATAAATGGAGGATGAAAAGATGCGAGGAAAGAAGTTGTTGGCAATGACGCTGTGTACCGTAATGACGGCCGGCCTGCTGGCGGGCTGCGGCGGAGGAAAAGGAAATACCTCAGCTGCCGTGGATCTGTCTTCGGCCGAGCTTACGGGGGAAGAAAACGAATGGGGCTGGATCGTGCCGGAGGAAACCCTGGTGCTGGATGTGTACGGAGGAGAGGGTGATCAGGAAAAGCTGGTGAAGGATGAATACGGCGGAAAAGCCAAACTGGACGGCTGGCTGAAGGATAACCTGAACGTGCAGATAAACTGGCAGTATTACAGCACGGCAATGGATGAGAAGCTGAATCTGATGCTGGCCAACGGGGATTACCCGGCCATCATTACCAATATGACCGATGAAATGGCGGACAAGTTTATTGCCCAGGGCAAGGCGCTTGATCTCACCGAAGCAATTGAAAAATTCGGAGACAACATCCAGAGACGCTACGGACAATACCTGAATATGCTCAGGAGCGAGGACGGGAAAATATACAAGCTGGCGAATCTCTATGGCTACAATCCGAACGTGGCAGGCTATGATTTCGGAATCCGTTACGATTACTGGAAGGAGCTGGGAGAGCCGGAGATGTATTCCACACCCGAGGGCTATTATGAGGCCTTAAAAAAGGTGCTGGAAAACCATCCCACAAATGCAAACGGCCAGACAACCTACGGAGCATCCAGTACGGACAAGGGACAGAATTTCCTGAAAGCCATGCTTGCGGCATATGGGTTCATCAATGAATACAAGCATGATGAAGCGTCAGGGACCTTCACCCATTGGCTGAATACGGAGGAAGGGCTGGAAATCGCTCAGTTTGTGAACAAAATGTACCGGGAAGGCCTGATTGATCCGGATTTCCTCAGCACGGACTATGAAACCCTGATGACAAAAATGCAGTCGGAACAGATTCTGGGGAACTTCGGCACCTGGTGGTATGGCTGGACCGGCGGACATCAGTATTGGGCCACACAGGACCCGGATAACTATACGGTGGAAAAACGTTTCGCCAATGTTTCCGTCCATGCGGATGACATTGCCATGGAGGATACCACGCTGCTTACCGCTAATTTCCTGGGAAGCTACCGCTGTATTATTACGGATAAGTGCAAGGACTTAGGTATGGTGATGCGCTATCTGAACTGGGAAAACAGTGAAATGGGCAACTTCATTATGGGTTGGGGCGCTCCGGATGAGGACAATGTCTGGAAAATAGACGAAGACGGAACCTGGCTGATGGACGACGATATTTTGAGTGTGGATACCAAGGAAACCACCTTCCACAAGGTAAGGGAAGATTATAACGGCGGCGGAAGCTATATGATCGCTTTGAACGGCCAGTGGCTGCGTACCGATGAAACACAGAATTTTGATCATATTGATCCCCGGGTGGACAGAGTATCCGTATACGATTACTGGCCGGTCAATGAGGACGGCACCTTCTCTGATGAAGGAATCCGGTTAAGCTGGGGACATTACAACGCCCAGGCAAAGGATATCTCAATGTATAATGTAACCTATGATCCAAACGCCGAGATTACAATCACAAAGCAGACGATCAAGGATATGCTGGAGACAGAATGGGCGCGCATGATCACTGCCGGATCGGAAGAGGAATGCGAACAGATATTTATGGAAGCAAGAGAAAAATGCAATGGGCTGGGCCTGGAAGAACTGACTGAATATGTAAAATCCCAGTATGAAGCGAACATTGCAAAGTTTGAAGGGAAATAAGCTATACGAAAAAACGCTGACAGGAGGCGGCTTGGAACGCTGTCTCCTGTTTTGTTGGACAAAAATGCCGGATACCTGTGAAATATTCGCAATTACGATTACGTAAGGAGCAGATTAGAATGAAGAGTAAAACAAAAAAGGAAAGTAAAAAGAACCGGCCCACCGGAAAGGAAATCCTGAAATCCTTCAAAACCCAGCGGCAGATGTGGCTGATATGCGCCGGCGCGCTGCTTTGGGTTCTGGTCTTCTGTTATATCCCCATGCTGGGCAATGTCATAGCTTTTTTTGACTATATTCCGGGCAAAAGCCTTTTTGAATGCAAATTTATCGGCCTGAAAAACTGGATTGATTTTTTCAGCCTTCCGGATATGTGGCGTGTGTTCCGCAACACCCTGGTTATCAGCGGACTGTCCATGACGATTGGCTTTGTTATGCCCATTGTTTTTGCGTTGCTGTTAAATGAAATACATCATACCGTATTTAAAAAGGCGATACAGACCATTTCTTATTTACCCTATTTTATCTCCTGGGTTGTGGTTGCCAGCATCCTGTTCACCCTGCTCGGGACAGAGGGGAATATCAATACCATCCTCCTGCATTTCGGATGGATCAGCAAACCGATATCCTTTCTGAATGAGAAAAATTACTTCTGGGGCATTCTTACCAGCGCAAATATATGGAAGGATCTTGGCTGGTCGGCCATCATCTATATCTCTGCGATAGCCGGCGTGGATCAGGAGCTGTATCAGGCTGGGGCGGTGGATGGCCTGGGCAGGTTCGGGAAGGTATGGCATATTACGCTGCCGGGAATTGCCCCCACCATCATCCTTTTGTTTATCATGAATATCGGTAATATTCTCAACGCCGGGTTTGAACAGCAGCTGCTGATCGGGAATCCGCTTACGAAGGAGGTATATGAGAACATAGATACCTACGTATACCGCTATGGCGTCCAGATCGGCCGCTATTCCTTCGCAACGGCGGTGGGACTGATGAAATCGGTCATCGGCTTTGCGCTGGTTATGATTGCCAATAAAATTTCCGCTAAAGTGACTGATATGAGACTGTTTTAAAAAGCACGCTTCAGGCGCGCGGACCGGGGCAGGTTTGAAGGTCCCTTTCAAACCGCTGATGAATGCAGTATCGCAGGCGGGCCTGTGATATAAAGTCCAGCTAAGAAATGTCAATAGGTAAAATGAAAAATGTTTACAAAGTTTTTTTCAAGCAGCTGATGTAAA
>PPYE01311956.1_pt1 | contig 19630 bp, 23 predicted proteins | sample 1559881 | NCBI WGS metagenome assembly PPYE01 (sample SAMN08240022, study PRJNA423297) | Human gut metagenome, whole genome shotgun sequencing project. | reverse complement strand
GTTAATCCCCTCCCCTCATCCCGCGCAGTGCGCGGGATGATTCCAGTAAATTCCATAAAAACACTTATTCAGCTCTATAAATCCTGAAAAACAGGGCTGTGTAATCTTTATATATTCTGAATATTCACGCTCTTTACAGGAACTTTTTAGAGCAATAGGCCATCAGGAGTATAGTGATGCTCGACAGAAACAGAAGAAGTGTTCTGAATGAAAGCGACTAACTTAAGGAGTGAGGAAAGATGGAAAGTAATTTCATTGACTGGCATCCCGCTGACATCATTGCAGGTTTGCGCAAGAAGGGAACGTCAATGGCGGCGGAGTCTCGCAGAAATGGTTTGAGTTCCTCAACGCTGGCGAACGCATTATCACGCCCATGGCCGAAAGGAGAGATGATTATTGCGAAAGCCCTGGGAACTGACCCCTGGGTTATCTGGCCATCACGCTACCATGATCCGCAGACCCATGAGTTTATCGACAGAACGCAGTTGATGCGTAGCTACACTAAACCGAAAAAATGAGTGGTCTGGCGGTAGCCCCGCGAACGGGGCTGCCAGCTCTCAGACAATTACTCGCCTTTCACACGCTCAATATTTGCACCTAAAGCGCGTAGTTTGTCTTCAATGCGTTCGTAGCCACGATCGATGTGATAAATACGATCAACCACCGTCGTCCCTTCCGCAATACAGCCAGCCAGCACCAGGCTTGCTGATGCACGCAGATCGGTTGCCATAACCTGTGCGCCAGAAAGTTTTTCAACACCGTGACAAATAACGGTATTGCTTTCGATTTCGGCGTGCGCGCCCATACGGCTCAGCTCTGGCACATGCATAAAGCGGTTTTCAAAGACCGTTTCGGTGATGAATCCGGTCCCTTCTGCCACCAGGTTCAACAGCGTGAACTGGGCCTGCATATCGGTCGGGAATGCCGGATGCGGCGCGGTACGTACGTTAACAGCCTTCGGACGTTTGCCATGCATATCCAGGCTAATCCAGTCCTCGCCGACTTCGATGTCCGCTCCAGCGTCACGCAGTTTCGCCAGCACGGCGTCCAGAGTATCTGGCTGCGCGTTACGGCAGATAATTTTGCCGCGAGAGATCGCCGCCGCCACCAGGAAAGTACCGGTTTCGATACGATCCGGCAGCACGCGATAGACACCGCCGCCTAAACGTTCCACACCTTCGATGACGATACGATCGGTGCCCTGACCGCTAATTTTCGCACCCAGCGTAATCAGGAAGTTCGCGGTATCGACGATTTCCGGTTCACGCGCTGCGTTTTCAATAATCGTGGTGCCTTCCGCAAGGGTTGCAGCACACATGATGGTCACCGTTGCGCCAACGCTGACTTTATCCATCACGATATGTGCGCCTTTCAAACGACCATCGACGGAAGCTTTAACGTAACCTTCTTCCAGTTTGATGGTCGCGCCTAATTGTTCGAGGCCAGAAATGTGTAGATCAACCGGACGTGCGCCGATCGTACAACCGCCAGGCAGTGAAACTTGCCCCTGACCAAAGCGCGCTACCAGCGGCCCCAGCGCCCAGATAGAAGCACGCATGGTTTTAACCAGATCGTAAGGTGCGCAGAATACATTAACGTCGCGGGCATCAATATGCACAGAACCATTACGTTCTACTTTCGCACCCAGCTGGCTTAGCAGCTTCATTGATGTATCGACGTCTTTTAGTTTCGGGACGTTCTGGATCTCTACCGGTTCTTCCGCCAGTAGTGCGGCAAAAAGGATAGGCAGAGCAGCATTTTTAGCGCCGGAAATTGTGACTTCGCCCTGGAGCTTCGTTGGCCCCTGAACACGAAATTTATCCATTTAGTTTGTTCTCAGTTAACAATTCATATCCGCTACCGGCGAATCGCCCATAGCTCAAAAGCCGTTCAGTTTGCGATCGCGCGCCCACTCCGCAGGGGTATACGCTTTGATCGACACAGCATGAATGCGGTTATCCGCAATATATTCCATCAGCGGGCCATAGACCGTCTGCTGTTTTTTAACCCGACTCATGCCGTCAAACAACTCACCCACGGCAATAACCTGAAAGTGGCTGCCATCGCCGGAAACGTGGACTTCCTGGAGGGAGAGAGCGTTCATCAACACGCTCTGAATTTCATTATTTTCCATGGGATCTTCAATCATCAGTTAATAAATCAGCGAAACATCTTAGAGCAAAGTTGCGCTGGCATAAATAAGCAAAAAGCCTCGCTGATAAATCAGACAAGGCTCGACTTGCAGGCAGGTTTGCCGGACAGGCGGTTAACGCCATATCCGGCCTGAAAAAATTTAACGAGGCAGAACATCAGCAGGCAAATTATACAATTTCGCCAGGGTATACACTTTGTCGTTTACCCCCTGAAGCGTCACATTGTTGCCCTGCTTTTTCGCCAGATCGATAAGATGGAGCAGCAGTGCCAGTCCACCCGTATCCACGCGAGACACACGGCTAAGATCGATGCTGGTAATCCCCTTCACCGCTTCCTCACGTATTTCCCAAAGCGGTAGCAGAACGTCCTGATCCAGCTCTCCGGATAACGCCAGCGTGTCACCCGTCTGCATCCAGCTCAGTGACTCGCTCATTATTTTTTCTCTTCCAGAGTGATTTTCTGTTGAGAAATCGATTTCAGTTGCGCAGTCAGGCCGTCGATACCTTTGGTACGCAGCAGCGTCCCCCACTCGTTTTGTTTGGTGGTGATCATACTGACGCCTTCAGCAATCATGTCGTAAGCCTGCCAGTTGCCCGTCTGGGAGTTTTTACGCCACTGGAAGTCCAGACGCACCGGCGGGCGGCCATTCGGGTCAATAATGGTAACGCGAATCGGCACAATGGTTTTATCACCCAGCGGCTGTTCTGGCGCAATCTGATAGGTTTGACCGTGATACATCGCCAGCGCCTGACCGTAAGCCTGCTTCAGGTACTCACGGAAAGCGGCAAAGTAAGCATCACGTTGAGCTGGGGTCGCACTCTTGTAATACTGGCCCAGCACCAGCGCACCGGCGTATTTCACCTGTACGTATGGCAACAGTTCCTGATCAACAATGGTACGCAGATAATCCGGGTTGGCCCGAATTTGCGGTTGCTCATTCTTCAGGCGATCGAACGTTTTCTGCGCCGCCTCGTCCATCAGCTTATACGGATTGGTCTGGTCTGCCGCGGTTGCCGCACTCAGCGGTGCAATCACCAGCAAAGCGACCATCATTAAACGTTTAAACATGCGTCGGTTCTCCTGAAATTATTTCGTTGTACCTACAGGTTCAGTGGTTTCATTATTACCTGGCGCAGCAGCTGGCGCATCGCCACTATTCTTATTGTCATCGCCTTTACTACCGTAAAGGAACTGACCAATGAGATCTTCCAGCACCATCGCAGACTTGGTGTCCTGAATTGTATCGCCATCCTTCAGGATAGCAGTCCCCAGCTCCGGGTCTTCAAAACCGACGTTTAATGCCAGATATTGTTCCCCCAGCAGGCCGGAAGTACGAATGCTCAGCGAACTGGTATCAGGAATGTGGTTATAACGTTGTTCAATTTCCAGCGTTACGCGCGGCAGATAGGTTTTCGGGTCCAGCGTAATATCCGCCACCCGGCCCACAACAACGCCACCAATGCTGACCGGAGAGCGCGCTTTCAGGCCGCCAATGTTATCGAACGTCGCATAAAGCGTATAGGTCGGTTCAGTACGTATAGACGTCACGTTCGCTGCCTTCAGGCAAACAAACAGCGCCGCAAGCAGTGCTGCTAATAAAAAGATACCCACCCAAATTTCATTTTTTTTCGTTTGCATGAACTCAATTCCCAAACATCAATGCGGTCAGCACAAAATCCAGCCCCAGAACAGCCAGAGACGAGTGGACAACGGTGCGAGTGGTTGCCCGGCTAATCCCGGCAGACGTCGGGATGGCGTCGTAGCCGTTAAACAACGAAATCCACGTCACCGTGATGGCGAACACTACGCTCTTAATCAGACAGTTGACGAGATCCATACGCCAGTCGACGGCATTTTGCATTGCCGACCAGAAGAACCCACTATCAATGCCTTTCCAACTGACGCCGACCAGCGATCCGCCCCAGATCCCCACGGCGACGAAGATAACCGTCAACAGTGGTAATGAAATAACTCCAGCCCAGAAACGGGGAGAAATAACCCGACGCAGCGGATCCACCGCCATCATCTCCATACTGGAGAGTTGCTCTGTAGCGCGCATCAGGCCGATTTCTGCGGTTAGCGCCGAACCAGCACGCCCGGCAAACAACAACGCGGCAACCACCGGCCCCAGTTCACGCAGTAGCGATAACGCCACCAGCATACCCAGACTGGTTTCCGCACTATAAGTGGTCAGAACCAGATAACCTTGCAGCCCCAACACCATTCCGATGAACACGCCAGAAACCACAATAATCAGCATCGACAGGACGCCGACATTATAGAGCTGGCGCACCAGCAGCGGTGCATGTTTGCGAAATTCCGGTTTGCCGACCAGCGCATTGAATAACATTAACCCGGCCCGCCCGAACGTTCTCAGGGTTTTAATCCCTTTATGTCCGAGCGACGCCAGCGCATTTAACAGCATGAGTGGCTTAACTCCCTGGTAAAAGATCAGCGTGATAATCGCCGGCAGGATAGCGGAACGGAACAGGCCCGTCAGCTATCCCGTCCAGAAACTGACGTACGCGCGGATCAGGATTCGCCTGCAACGCCTGGGCACTGCCATGAGCGACAATTTTTTTGTCCGCCAGGATCCAGGCGTGATCCGCAATACTTAACACTTCCGGCACATCGTGAGAAACCACCACACAAGTCACGCCCAGCGCGCTGTTCAGCTCAGAAATCAGCTTCACCAGCACGCCCATGGTAATGGGATCTTGCCCAACAAAGGGCTCATCAAACATGATGAGATCCGGCTCCAGCGCAATCGCACGTGCCAGCGCTGCACGCCGCGCCATCCCACCGGAAAGTTCAGAAGGCATAAGTTTAGCCGCTCCACGCAGCCCCACGGCCTCCAGCTTCATCATCACCGTACTATGCAACAATGGCGCGGGAAGTTGGGTATGTTCCCGCAGTGGATAGGCGACGTTGTCAAATACGTTCATATCAGTGAACAACGCCCCGGACTGAAATAACATGCTCATCCGTTTGCGCACTGTATACAGGCGCGAACGAGACATCGCCGGAATATTCTCACCATCGAAAAGGATCTCACCATGATCTGGTGCGATTTGCCCGCCAATCAGACGGAGTAGCGTCGTTTTACCGATGCCCGATGGCCCCATGATCGCCGTGATCTTCCCTCGCGGCACGGTCAGGGAAATATTATCGAAGATGCAGCGATTGCCACGCGTAAAACTGACATCGCGCATATCGACTAAATTCGCCACAGACTGCTCCATAATTCACCCTTCGTCTTGCGTTGATTTTCTAAGCATGGCGCTCAATTTAACCTTGAACCCAACATATTTACAGAATATTACCTGCCGTGGTTAGCGAAAGCTGGCATTTGTTTTACTTTTTAGCCGCATAAAGTCAAAATTAAGAATCTGTTACGGCTTTCTGAAAATCTTCAGCGGACCGGCGAGTATACCTGAAGAAAGGACGTTAGATGCTTTTAGCTACGGCACTGTTAATTGTTGGTTTACTTTTGGTCGTTTACAGTGCCGACCGCCTGGTTTTTGCCGCGTCTATTCTTTGCCGAACCTTTGGCATCCCGCCGTTGATCATCGGCATGACGGTGGTCAGTATTGGTACATCGTTACCAGAAATCATCGTCTCGCTTGCCGCGTCTTTGCACGAACAACGCGATTTAGCCGTTGGTACAGCCCTCGGCTCAAACATTATCAATATATTGCTGATCCTCGGTCTGGCTGCGCTGGTTCGTCCTTTTACCGTCCATTCTGATGTTCTACGCCGTGAATTACCCTTAATGTTGTTGGTCAGCGTGGTGGCCGGTTCCGTACTCTATGACGGACAACTTAGTCGCAGCGATGGTATCTTTCTCCTCTTTCTGGCTGTGCTATGGCTGCTGTTCATTGTTAAACTTGCACGTCAGGCTGAACGTCAGGGGACTGACAGCCTGACCAGAGAGCAGCTTGCAGAGCTGCCGCGTGAAGGTGGATTGCCCGTCGCATTTTTATGGCTCGGCATCGCACTGATCATTATGCCAGTGGCCACGCGGATGGTAGTTGATAACGCCACGGTGCTGGCGAATTACTTTGCCATCAGCGAGTTGACGATGGGTCTGACGGCAATTGCTATCGGAACCAGCCTGCCGGAACTGGCAACCGCAATAGCGGGGGTTCGCAAAGGTGAAAACGACATTGCGGTCGGAAATATCATTGGCGCAAACATTTTTAATATTGTCATCGTGTTGGGTTTACCCGCGCTGATAACGCCAGGAGAGATTGCTCCACTGGCGTACAGTCGTGACTACAGCGTGATGTTGCTGGTGAGCATTATTTTTGCGTTGCTGTGCTGGCGGCGCTCCCCGCAACCGGGCCGTGGTGTAGGGGTATTATTAACTGGCGGATTTATCGTATGGCTGGCGATGTTGTACTGGTTATCGCCAATACTCGTTGAATAACTGGAAACGCATTATGTCGCACGTAGAGTTACAACCGGGTTTTGACTTTCAGCAAGCAGGTAAAGAAGTCCTGGCGATTGAACGTGAATGCCTGGCGGAGCTTGATCAATACATCAATCAGAATTTCACGCTTGCCTGTGAAAAGATGTTCTGGTGTAAAGGGAAAGTTGTCGTCATGGGGATGGGGAAATCGGGGCACATCGGGCGCAAAATGGCAGCAACATTTGCCAGCACCGGTACACCTTCATTTTTCGTCCATCCTGGCGAAGCCGCGCATGGTGATTTAGGCATGGTCACCCCGCAGGATGTGGTGATTGCTATCTCTAACTCAGGTGAATCCAGCGAAATCACGGCCTTAATTCCAGTGCTTAAGCGTCTTCACGTACCGTTAATCTGCATCACCGGTCGCCCGGAGAGCAGCATGGCGCGCGCCGCAGATGTGCATCTGTGTGTTAAAGTAGCGAAAGAAGCCTGTCCGTTAGGGCTGGCACCGACCAGCAGCACAACCGCCACGCTGGTTATGGGCGATGCCCTCGCTGTCGCGCTGTTAAAAGCACGCGGCTTTACTGCTGAAGATTTTGCGCTCTCACACCCAGGCGGCGCACTGGGTCGTAAACTTCTGCTGCGCGTAAACGATATTATGCATACGGGCGATGAGATCCCGCATGTTAAGAAAACGGCCAGTCTGCGTGACGCATTGCTGGAAGTTACCCGCAAAAATCTTGGTATGACTGTCATTTGCGATGACAATATGATGATTGAAGGCATCTTTACCGACGGTGATTTACGCCGTGTCTTCGATATGGGCGTGGATGTTCGTCAGTTAAGTATTGCCGATGTGATGACGCCGGGGGGAATACGCGTGCGCCCAGGCATTCTGGCCGTTGAGGCACTGAACTTAATGCAGTCCCGCCATATCACCTCCGTGATGGTTGCCGATGGCGACCATTTACTCGGTGTGTTACATATGCATGATTTACTGCGTGCAGGCGTAGTGTAAAGATTCAAGGATAAACAACAATGAGCAAAGCAGGTGCGTCGCTTGCGACCTGTTACGGCCCTGTCAGCGCCGACGTTATGGCAAAAGCAGAGAACATTCGTCTGCTGATCCTCGACGTTGATGGCGTACTGTCAGATGGCCTGATTTATATGGGCAATAACGGCGAAGAGCTGAAAGCGTTCAATGTTCGTGACGGTTATGGCATTCGTTGTGCGCTCACCTCTGATATTGAAGTCGCTATCATTACCGGGCGAAAGGCTAAACTGGTAGAAGATCGTTGTGCCACATTGGGGATCACTCACTTGTATCAGGGGCAGTCAAACAAACTGATCGCCTTTAGCGATCTGCTGGAAAAACTGGCGATTGCCCCGGAAAATGTGGCTTATGTCGGCGATGATCTCATCGACTGGCCGGTAATGGAAAAAGTGGGTTTAAGCGTCGCCGTGGCCGATGCGCATCCACTGTTGATCCCGCGCGCCGATTACGTAACGCGCATTGCTGGCGGTCGTGGCGCAGTGCGAGAAGTTTGCGACTTATTACTCCTGGCGCAGGGCAAACTGGATGAAGCCAAAGGGCAATCGATATGAGTAAAGCCAGACGTTGGGTTATCATTGTGCTATCACTGGCGGTTCTGGTGATGATCGGCATTAATATGGCCGAAAAAGACGATACCGCCCAGGTGGTCGTCAACAACAATGATCCCACCTATAAAAGCGAGCATACGGACACGCTCGTCTATAACCCAGAAGGGGCACTAAGCTATCGATTGATTGCTCAACACGTTGAATATTATTCCGATCAGGCCGTTTCGTGGTTTACGCAGCCGGTACTTACCACGTTTGATAAGGATAAAATCCCGACATGGTCCGTAAAAGCAGATAAAGCCAAGCTGACCAATGACCGGATGCTCTATTTATATGGACACGTTGAAGTCAATGCACTCGTGCCGGACTCTCAACTTCGCAGAATCACGACGGATAACGCGCAGATCAATCTGGTGACGCAGGATGTTACCTCTGAAGACCTCGTCACGTTATACGGAACAACATTTAACTCCAGCGGTCTGAAAATGCGCGGCAACTTACGCAGCAAGAACGCCGAGCTGATTGAAAAGGTTAGAACATCCTATGAAATTCAAAACAAACAAACTCAGCCTTAATCTTGTGCTTGCCAGCTCACTTCTGGCCGCCAGCATTCCGGCATTTGCCGTAACCGGAGACACTGATCAGCCGATCCACATTGAATCGGACCAGCAATCTCTTGATATGCAAGGCAACGTGGTTACCTTTACCGGCAATGTCATCGTCACCCAGGGCACCATCAAAATTAATGCCGACAAAGTGGTCGTTACCCGTCCGGGCGGCGAACAAGGTAAAGAAGTGATTGACGGCTACGGTAAACCGGCAACGTTCTACCAGATGCAGGACAACGGTAAACCCGTTGAAGGTCACGCTTCACAGATGCACTACGAACTGGCAAAAGATTTTGTCGTTCTGACGGGTAATGCTTATCTGCAGCAGGTCGATAGCAACATTAAGGGCGATAAGATCACTTACCTGGTGAAAGAGCAGAAAATGCAGGCTTTCAGCGACAAAGGCAAGCGCGTAACCACCGTTCTGGTGCCGTCGCAGCTGCAGGACAAAAACAATAAAGGCCAGACCCCGGCACAGAAGAAGGGTAATTAATTCGTTATGGCAACATTAACTGCAAAGAACCTTGCAAAAGCCTATAAAGGCCGTCGCGTGGTAGAAGACGTCAGCCTGACCGTCAACTCCGGGGAAATTGTCGGTCTGCTGGGGCCAAACGGTGCCGGTAAGACCACCACTTTCTACATGGTTGTTGGCATTGTGCCGCGCGATGCGGGCAACATCATTATTGATGATGACGATATCAGTCTGCTGCCTCTGCATGCACGCGCGCGCCGCGGTATCGGCTATCTGCCGCAGGAAGCCTCCATTTTCCGTCGCCTCAGCGTTTACGATAACCTGATGGCGGTACTGCAAATTCGTGACGACTTGTCTGCTGAACAACGTGAAGACCGCGCGAACGAGCTGATGGAAGAGTTTCACATTGAGCACCTGCGTGACAGCATGGGGCAGTCACTCTCCGGGGGTGAACGTCGCCGTGTAGAAATTGCCCGCGCACTGGCTGCGAATCCGAAATTTATTCTGCTCGACGAACCGTTTGCCGGGGTTGACCCGATCTCGGTTATCGACATTAAACGCATCATTGAGCACCTGCGCGACAGCGGCCTGGGCGTACTGATCACTGACCACAACGTGCGTGAAACACTGGCGGTTTGTGAACGCGCTTATATCGTCAGTCAGGGGCATTTGATCGCCCACGGCACGCCTACAGAAATCTTACAAGACGAACACGTTAAGCGTGTATACCTTGGGGAAGACTTCAGACTCTGATAGGGTAGAAGTTTGCGACGTTTTAGCAGGAGAGTACGATTCTGAACATGAAGCAAGGTTTGCAACTCAGGCTTAGCCAACAACTGGCGATGACGCCACAGCTCCAACAGGCAATTCGTCTGTTGCAGTTGTCGACGCTGGAACTTCAGCAGGAGCTACAGCAGGCGCTGGAGAGCAATCCGCTGCTTGAGCAAATCGACACTCATGAAGAAATCGACACCCGCGAAACGCAAGACAGTGAAACACTGGACACCGCCGACGCGCTCGAACAAAAAGAGATGCCGGAAGAGCTGCCGCTCGATGCCAGTTGGGACACCATTTACACCGCTGGTACACCATCCGGCACCAGCGGTGACTACATTGACGACGAGCTGCCGGTCTATCAGGGCGAAACGTTAGCCAATCACGACTTCCGCACTTTAATGCGCGTCACGCGTCTGAAAGAAGATGTGCTGAAAGAAGCCGTCAATCTGATCCAGTCGCTCGATCCGCGCCCCGGGCAGTCGATCCAGACTGGCGAACCTGAGTATGTCATTCCAGATGTGCTGGTGCGTAAGCATAACGGTCACTGGACGGTAGAACTCAACAGTGACAGCATTCCGCGTTTGCAAATCAACCAGCACTACGCCTCGATGTGCAATAACGCGCGCAACGATGGTGATAGCCAGTTTATCCGCAGCAATCTGCAGGATGCCAAATGGTTGATCAAGAGTCTGGAAAGCCGTAACGATACGCTACTGCGCGTGAGTCGCTGTATCGTTGAACAGCAGCAAGCCTTCTTTGAGCAAGGCGAAGAATATATGAAACCGATGGTACTGGCTGATATCGCCCAGGCCGTCGAGATGCATGAATCGACGATATCTCGCGTGACCACGCAAAAATACCTGCATAGTCCACGAGGCATTTTTGAACTGAAATATTTCTTTTCCAGTCACGTCAATACTGAAGGCGGGGGTGAAGCCTCTTCCACAGCGATTCGCGCACTGGTGAAGAAATTAATCGCGGCGGAAAACCCAGCGAAACCATTGAGCGACAGCAAGTTAACCTCTTTGCTGTCGGAACAAGGTATCATGGTGGCTCGCCGCACTGTTGCGAAGTACCGAGAGTCTTTATCCATTCCGCCGTCAAACCAGCGTAAACAGCTCGTTTGACCCAACCGATAAGGAAGACACTATGCAGCTCAACATTACCGGAAATAACGTCGAGATCACCGAGGCACTGCGCGAATTTGTTACAGCCAAATTTGCCAAACTTGAGCAATATTTTGACCGAATCAACCAGGTCTATGTTGTTCTGAAAGTGGAGAAAGTCACCCACACCTCAGATGCAACACTGCATGTAAACGGTGGTGAAATTCATGCCAGCGCGGAAGGTCAGGACATGTACGCTGCCATTGATGGCTTAATTGATAAGCTGGCACGCCAGTTGACCAAACATAAAGATAAACTGAAACAACACTAATTGTCCGGGCAATTAGCATGTGCATGGCGGCCTGTTGTGCGGCACAACGGGCCATTTGTACGGTTAATGCTCCGAGCCTGTTCCACTGTTTGAGTGGGCAGGTTCTTAGGTGAAATTATGACAAATAATGATACAACTCTACAGCTTAGCAGTGTTCTTAACAGGGAATGTACGCGAAGCCGCGTCCACTGTCAGAGCAAAAAACGCGCCCTGGAAATCATCAGCGAGCTGGCAGCGAAACAACTTAGCCTGGCGCCCCAGGTGGTTTTTGAAGCTATCCTGACGCGGGAAAAAATGGGCAGTACCGGTATCGGCAATGGTATTGCCATTCCGCATGGCAAACTGGAAGAAGATACTCTGCGCGCCGTTGGCGTTTTCGTTCAGCTCGAAACGCCTATAGCTTTCGATGCCATCGACAACCAACCGGTGGACTTACTTTTTGCCCTGCTGGTGCCGGCAGACCAAACTAAAACGCACCTGCATACTCTGTCGCTGGTAGCGAAACGTCTGGCGGACAAAACCATCTGCCGCCGTTTACGCGCAGCCCAGAGCGATGAAGAGCTGTATCAAATCATTACGGATACCGAAGGTACTCCGGATGAAGCGTAGTTATTCGGTAATGTCTCTTTTAGACGTTGTGAGGAGAAACAGTACATGGTACTGATGATCGTCAGCGGACGTTCAGGTTCAGGTAAATCTGTCGCCCTGCGTGCGCTGGAAGATATGGGTTTTTACTGCGTGGATAACCTTCCCGTAGTGTTGTTACCCGATCTGGCTCGAACTCTGGCCGATCGAGAGATTTCTGCCGCCGTCAGCATTGATGTTCGTAATATGCCGGAGTCACCAGAAATATTCGAACAGGCGATGAGTAACCTGCCTGACGCTTTCTCACCGCAACTACTGTTCCTGGATGCCGACCGTAATACCTTAATTCGTCGTTACAGTGACACGCGCCGACTGCATCCGCTTTCCAGCAAAAACCTGTCGCTGGAAAGTGCTATCGACAAAGAAAGCGATTTGCTGGAGCCTCTGCGTTCGCGAGCGGATCTGATTGTCGACACCTCAGAAATGTCCGTTCACGAGCTGGCAGAAATGCTGCGTACCCGTCTGCTGGGTAAACGTGAACGTGAACTGACCATGGTCTTTGAGTCTTTCGGCTTCAAACACGGTATCCCTATCGATGCAGATTACGTCTTTGACGTGCGCTTCTTGCCGAACCCGCACTGGGATCCGAAACTGCGTCCAATGACAGGTCTTGATAAACCTGTCGCCGCGTTCCTCGACCGCCACACAGAAGTACACAATTTTATCTACCAGACGCGAAGCTATCTTGAGCTATGGTTACCTATGCTGGAAACCAACAACCGTAGCTACCTGACGGTCGCCATTGGTTGTACCGGCGGGAAGCACCGTTCGGTGTATATTGCAGAGCAACTGGCAGACTACTTCCGCTCGCGCGGTAAAAACGTCCAGTCACGCCATCGGACGCTGGAAAAACGTAAACCATGACCGTCAAGCAAACTGTTGAAATCACAAACAAGCTGGGCAGTTTAAGTTAATCGACCATACTGGAGATCGTCAGAAAATATTTCCAGGAGATGGCATGATTCGCTTATCTGAACAAAGTCCCCTGGGCACCGGAAGACATCGGAAATGTTATGCGCATCCGGAAGATGCCCAACGCTGTATTAAGATTGTCTACCATCGTGGCGATGGTGGCGATAAAGAGATCCGCCGTGAGTTAAAGTACTACGCGCATCTTGGTCGCCGGTTAAAAGACTGGAGTGGAATACCGCGCTATCACGGTACCGTTGAGACGGATTGCGGAACCGGTTATGTCTACGATGTGATTGCCGATTTCGACGGCAAGCCTTCCATTACGCTGACCGAATTTGCAGAACAATGCCGTTACGAAGAAGACATTGCACAACTGCGCCAGTTACTGAAACAGCTGAAGCGTTATTTGCAGGATAACCGTATCGTGACGATGTCGCTGAAGCCGCAGAATATCCTCTGTCACCGCATCAGTGAGTCAGAGGTTATCCCCGTCGTCTGCGACAACATTGGTGAAAGCACATTGATTCCACTGGCGACCTGGTCGAAGTGGTGTTGTCTGCGTAAGCAAGAGCGGTTATGGAAACGATTTATCGCCCAACCGGCGCTGGCTATTGCCCTGCAGAAAGATCTGCAACCTCGTGAGAGCAAAACGCTGGCCCTCACTTCGCGCGAAGCTTAATCAAGCTGGTGTTGTTGCATAAACGGCTCACCGCCTAACTGATACATCTGCCGTAAAATCCACGCCTGACGGCTACGCACGTAGCCCGATGGCGCGGAGACTTTGAAACGAAGTGGATTAGGTAATACAGCTGCCAGCAATGCAGCTTCCGACCGGGTAAGTTTGCTCGCGGGTTTGTGGAAATAACGTTGTGCCGCAGCTTCGACGCCAAACACACCGTCGCCAAATTCGGCGATATTCAGATAAACCGTCAGGATACGCTTTTTGCTCCAGACTGTTTCTATCCCCAGCGTTAATCCGGCTTCCAGCCCTTTTCGAACCCAGCTACGCCCATCCCATAAAAAGAGATTTTTGGCTGTCTGCTGAGAAATCGTTGAAGCACCGCGAATACGGTTTTCATTGCGCTCGTTGTGCGCCAGGGCTTGCTCAATGGAAGCGACATCAAAGCCCCAGTGCTCAGGAAATTTCTGATCTTCTGCGGCAATCACCGCCAGTCCCATCCACGGCGAGATTTGATCCATACTGACCCAGTCAGAATGTGCCACGTAACGAAAATTGCCATGCAGCCAGGCGCTGACTTGCCGCTCGACCATTACTGCTGAGAAAGGAACAGGCGCAACGCTAAACAACGCGATGCCCCCGCCCCAGAAAATGGCGAGGACAACCATTAACCGCAGAAGAAAACGGCGAACGAAACTAAACACCGTTAAGCGGCTTTTACTCATTCAGCCAGAACCAGCACGCGGGAAACCAGCTTATCAATGCCGCTCGCCGCTTCTGCAATGTTCTGCGCCAGCATATATGCCGGGGTGGTGACAATCTTATTGTCTTCATCAACCACGATATCATCGACAGGACACGGCACATGCTCCGCGCCCATCTCTTCCAGCACTTCTGCGGTATCGATATCAGTACCGATGGTCAAACGCAGCGGGAAATCGAAAATTTTCGGCAGTATCGCCGGTGCTATACACATAAAACCAAGCGGTTTTCCGGCCTGATGCATCGCTTGTGCCAGCGCCTTTAATTCACGGTCAACGGTGCATTCGCTACCAAGACTGGCAAAATTGCTTAAATTCTTCGCCGCGCCAAAACCCCCCGGCACAATCAACGCATCCAGTTCAGCGGCATCGGCCTGGGCCAGAGGACGGATTTCACCGCGCGTTATTCGTGCCGCTTCAATCAGCACATTGCGCGTTTCCGTCATCGCTTCACCAGTTAAATGGTTGATAACATCAACCTGCTGCTTATCCGGTGCAAAGCAGACCGCCTGCGCACCGCTGCGTGAAATAGCTAACAACGTCAACACCGCTTCATGAATTTCAGAACCGTCATAGACGCCGCATCCGCTCAGAATTACGCCAATTTTCTTCATTGTGATCTTCCTTTCGCAATTGACTGAAACACATTAATTTTTTTAATAAAAATGCTACGCATCACACATTTAACTGATTCATGTAACAAATCATTTAAGTTTTGCTATCTTAACTGCGTGCGGCCTGAAAAACAGTGCTGTGCCCTTGTAACTCATCATAATAATTTACGGCGCAGCCAAGATTTCCCTGGTGTTGGCGCAGTATTCGCGCACCCCGGTCTAGCCGGGGTCATTTTTTAGTGGCTTTTGCCACCCACGCTTTCAGTACTTCTACGTCGTGACGCCACTCTTCTTTCATCTCTTCAATCCATTCACCGACGTTATCTTCCCAGGCGGGAAGGTCAGGAGACTGAATTTGCTGACCCAGCTGTTGCAGATGGCGCAACCCCACTGACCCCGCCGCACCTTTAATTTTATGCCCTTCCTCAACAATGCCTTTTTTATCCTGCGCCGTCAGATTCGACTCCAGCACGCTGACATAGCCCGGCATCATCCTCTCAAACACCGCTAACCCGTCGGTGATCAGCTTCGGTCCTACAAGTTCGAGATACTGTTCCAGCATGGGAATATCGAGCAATGCTTCTGATTTACTGTTCTCTTCTGTCGTCACCGTACTCTCCTCATCATCCTGGGTATCCCAGAATTTCTTGATCATCGCGGTTAGCGCCGGAACAGAAAGCGGCTTACTCAGCACATCATCCATTCCAGCATTGAGGTACTCTTGTTTGTCTTTCAGCACGTTAGCGGTTAAGGCCACCAGCGGCGGTAAATCCTCGCGCGGATAACGCTTCGTCAGTTCACGAGAGATATCCAGCCCGGTCATATCTGGCAACTGAATATCCAGCAACACCAGGTCGTATTCGCCCGGTTTAAACATCTCCAGCGCCGCCTTGCCGGTCATGGCGACATCAACGCTGTTACCTAACTTTTCCAGCACAGAGCGCGCGACAATCACGTTCAGTTCAATGTCTTCCACCAGCAGCACATTCAGCGCCGGTAAAGGCATATCGTCTTCATCAAACGCATCATCAACCTCTTCTGCTACCGACGGTGCGTGGATCGTCAACGTAAAGGTTGAACCTTTGCCCTGTTCGCTGGTAACCGTAATATCGCCGCCCATATTTTTCGCCAGACGACGAGAAACGGCCAGGCCAATACCGGTGCCGGTGGCAGGTTTACCGCCATGACTGTCTTTCACCTGGTAATACATGGCAAAGATTTTATCCAGCTCATCCTGCGGAATGCCGATACCAGAGTCTTCCACTTCAAAATGCAGCATATCGCCTTCATCGTAGCGCACGCGCACGGTAACCTGGCCTTGCTGAGTGAATTTGACGGCGTTACTGATGAGGTTCCACAAGATCTGCCGTAAACGCGTCCCGTCGGTAATGACCTGATGCGGTAATGGCAGCGTCGGCTCCAGATTAAAGCGCAATCCTTTTTGTTGCGCCTGCAATGCGGAGAGATTTTCCAGATCGGCAAGGAAGCTGGTGAAATCTCAAGCGCATCCTGATACCGCTTACGCTCGGTAATGTCGCGACCAAAGCCCATCAAACCGTGACGTTTACCCACGCGGTCGTAGTACGGTACTTTACGGATTTCAAAGCAGGCTTTGCGTCCGTCGGGATAATCCAGCCACTGCTCATAGGTCAGTGACACATTATGACGGAACACTTTTTCATCGGTTTCAATGACTTTCGCAGCGGCTTCCGGTGAGTAAACATCAGCAGGTTTCAGGTGAACCAGTTGTTTTTCGCTTTTTCCGGTCAGCAGCTCCATCGCGCGGTTACAGCCGGAAAACTCTTTATCTTCGTTACGATAAAAAACCAGGTCGGGTGAAGCGTCAAGGAAGGAACGTAAGAATGAGGATTGCTGCTCGAGCTGAATTTGTGTCTCTTCGCGCTCTTTGATTTCAATTTTCAGTTGGCCGAAGGTTTCCTGCAGTTCTGCTTCCGCTTTTTCACGAACGGCGATTTCCTGATTTAGCTGGGCAATATTATCTTTTAACTGAACGTTGAGGCTCAAATCGCGCTCGCGCATCTCCTCCAGTTTTTGCACCAGTCGTGACAGACGTTGTCGTGACTCCTCCAGTTGCTCGACGACCACCGATAGAAAGTAGACCGCCCACGGCGTAATCAGCAAACCAAAGAAGATAGAACGAATAACATCAATGCTTTCGACCTGGCCATGCAGCACCATGGTTACCGCCATTTGTACCACAATGGCAAGAACGACGAGGGCCAGCGCCAGCAACATTGAGAAGCGCACCAGACCTAACTTCATCATCAGGTCAACATAATACTGCGCCAGCAGACGAATTTGCTTCATTAGGGAATTCCTTCACGACAACCTGCCCCAATAATACCCAATTCTGACAGTTACGTTATAAATTGTGTGAGAAATGCGGAATTCCCCTCAATGGCCTACGCCGTTGGAGGTAGCCACGGACGTCCCAGCGCCGATCCCTGTACGCCATGTTCATTCAGATAACGATCCAGCTCGACCATTCCCGTCCATCGATTTTCGCACCACAGCGGAGCAAGCAGCGTCGGGCGACGGGCGCTGGCGGAAATGCGGTGGTAGATCACTTCCGGTGGCGTATGGCGAATCATTTCTCCGGCAGTGAGCGTGTAATCCTCCAGTTCAATTCCGTTCAAACGCCCCGCTTCCCAGGCTTTCGCCATAATGCTGCCTTTCACTATATGCAGCGGATGCAGCTTTATGCCGTCCACGCCGGTTTCAACCACTCGCTCCAGCGTTTGCAAACATTCAGCCTGCCCTTCGCCAGGCAGGCCAACAATTAAGTGAGAACACACCTTCAGCCCACGCTCACGCGCCAGCTGCGTCGTGCGATGATAGCAGGCAAAATCATGACCGCGATTGATGCGATGCAGTGTTTTGTCGTGGGCGGTTTGTAGCCCCAGCTCCAGCCACACTTCGTAGCCCTGGTCCTTATATTCGCAAAGCAGATCCAGCACCGCATCCGGCTGCAGCGTCAGCTTATGCACCTTTTGCCCATAACGACGGGTGAGATCACCACCAAACATATTGACTAATTTCTGTAACTGCATAATCTGATAGACCGCGCCTTGAAAAGAGGCCAAAGCCTGCCATTTTTAGCCCAATTCGGCGATGACCTGGATCAATCGTCCCGGCCTGCTTTTATCAACTGCATAATCAATCAAAATTACCGAAATTTCATGCACAATCACATAAATCACTTTTGCTTATCTTGTGTCAGATTTTTTTATCTCCTTATGGATTTTAGGCAAAAACAGTAGCATGAAACGTTATTACCAATTAAGGCAGTATAAAATGCTGGTTTTCTCGTCAGTTCAAGGCAGGATAAGGGTTAACACGCCTTTATGACAGTCAGGTATTGGCTGTTTCTCTAACGACGCCCCTTTTAGCCTTAAATAGAAAATCCAATTTAATTTCAGATAATTAATAAAGAATTTTGCGCTAAAGCACATTTCTGTACCAATAAGCTTGCCATTTGACCTGTATCAGCTTTCCCGATAAGTTGGAAATCCGCTGGAAGCTTTCTGGATGAGCAGCCTGCTCATAAATCCCTTGAGAGGGATAACTGTGGTTTCGGCCTGATCGCCCACATAGAAGGCGAACCTAGCCACAAGGTAGTGCGTACTGCAATACACGCACTGGCCCGCATGCAGCACCGTGGCGCGATTCTCGCCGATGGTAAAACCGGTGACGGTTGCGGCTTGCTGTTACAAAAACCGGATCGTTTTTTTCGCATCGTTGCGCAGGAGCGCGGCTGGCGTTTAGCAAAAAACTACGCCGTCGGGATGCTCTTCCTGAATAAAGATCCTGAACTCGCCGCTGCCGCACGCCGCATCGTTGAAGAAGAGCTGCAACGCGAAACGTTGTCGATTGTGGGCTGGCGTGATGTCCCCACTAACGAAGGCGTGCTGGGTGAAATCGCCCTCTCCTCTCTGCCACGCATTGAGCAAATTTTTGTGAACGCCCCGGCAGGCTGGCGTCCGCGCGATATGGAGCGCCGTCTGTTTATCGCCCGCCGCCGCATTGAAAAGCGTCTCGAAGCCGACAAAGACTTCTACGTCTGTAGCCTGTCGAATCTGGTCAATATTTATAAAGGTCTGTGTATGCCGGCGGATCTGCCGCGCTTCTACCTGGACCTCGCTGACCTGCGTCTGGAATCGGCCATCTGCCTGTTTCACCAGCGCTTTTCCACTAACACCGTACCGCGCTGGCCGCTGGCGCAGCCGTTCCGCTACCTCGCGCATAACGGTGAAATCAACACCATCACTGGTAACCGCCAATGGGCGCGTGCGCGTACCTATAAATTCCAGACGCCGCTGATCCCTGACCTGCACGACGCCGCGCCGTTCGTCAACGAAACCGGCTCTGACTCCAGTTCCATGGATAACATGCTGGAACTGCTGCTGGCAGGCGGGATGGATATCATCCGCGCCATGCGTCTGTTAGTACCACCCGCCTGGCAGAACAACCCGGATATGGACCCGGAACTGCGTGCCTTCTTTGACTTTAACTCCATGCATATGGAGCCGTGGGATGG
>PPYE01681396.1_pt1 | contig 19634 bp, 20 predicted proteins | sample 1559881 | NCBI WGS metagenome assembly PPYE01 (sample SAMN08240022, study PRJNA423297) | Human gut metagenome, whole genome shotgun sequencing project. | reverse complement strand
AAATCCGTAACCGGATAAACATAAAAAACAAAACCGCGGGACACGCGGGGATAGCCTGTTTTAGCTTTGCCCTAAAGGGCAATTGAGCAGGAAGCCCCCACTTCAAAATCGTAAGATTTAAGTGGTGGGAGCATGTCACCTCCTTTCTTTTTGGCACAAAAAAAGTGCGCACCCTGTCATATAAGCTGGACTTACGCTGACACGCTACACACTTTTTCATGACGATATTCATTTTTGTAAAATGAAAACGAGTAGCCGGTAAACTGGATTTACGCTTACTTGCCACTCGTTCCCTGTAATTATATTGCCTCTTTTTCAAAAAGTCAAACAAAATTTTATTCCATGCATCTGCCCTGTAAACCCTAGTTACTGTTCACTCCGTTCTCAGCAACACGCTTCGCGATGCACAGAATTTATGCTCCACTGTTTCCGTCAGCCCTTCCGACTTCATAAAGAAGAGTTCGTTTCCTGCTCAGGTTTCTCGATTCTGAGCATGCGATATCCAATTCCTATGTGCGTCTGGATATATTGTACACCGTTTTTTTCAGGCTCCAGTTTTTTCCGCAGTGTTGCCATAAAAACCCTGAGAGAAGCAACATCGTTTTCCGAGCAGCGTCCCCAGATCTGCTGAGTAATATATGTATGTGTCAATACTTTTCCAACATTACGGGATAAAAGGCAGAGCAACTTATACTCAATGGGCGTCAGATGCAGTTCTCTGTCCTTCAGGAATGTGCAGCCAGCCGTGTAATCTATCTTTAATCCACCATTTTCAAAAACAGATGTTTCCGGCTGTTTTCCTGACTGCGTTATGGCAAGCCGATGAAGCCTCCAAAATGGCTGAAGCTCCATTTTCTGCAGCCAGATATTTATAGTCATGTGTTTTTAATGTGGTAACGATCAGGTTCCGTATGGGTCTGTCATCCTCAACCACCAGAATTAATGTCTTATTCATTTAATGTCACCTCGCTTAATGGTAAAGTAAAAGTAAAATTACATCCATGCGGAGCATGATCTGAAAGAACCAGTGTTCCATCGTGAGCTTCTATGATAGAGCGGCAAAGTGCCAGGCCAAGCCCCAGACTCCGTTGGCTGTCTGCAACGGTTGTTTTCCCTGTATAAAACATCTCAAAAATATGTGGCTTCATTTCATCCGGGATCCCGGGGCCGTTATCTTCCACGCTTACCTGTGCTTTCCCGGCTTTTTTGAACCCCCGAATGCTGATGACAGAGCCTGACGGCGTATATTTTATCGCATTATCGATCAAATTTACCAGAACCTGTATAATAAGATGCACGTCCATACGTGTAAGAACAAGTTCTTCACAGTCCGCCACGATCTTATACGCATCATGCTTCCGGCCGATATGTCGGAGTGACTCTGCTATTACCTCATCCAAAAGCTGATCCGTAAATTTAAACTTCAATCTTCCATCATTGAGCCTGGTAATGGAAAGCAGATTTTCCACAACTCCGATCAGCCACTCTGAATCCTCATGAATGTCCGTGTAGATCTGATACCTTGTAGCTTCATCCAGACGGTCACTGTTACTGAGAAGCATATCTGCATTTCCGGAAATAGAACAAAGCGGAGTACGCAGGTCATGGGAGATCGCCCGAAGAAGATCGCCACGCAGCTGCTCATTTTTTGCTAAAACCGCATTTTTTTCTTTTTCTATGGCATTTTGTACATTCTCCATTGCAAGTGCACATTCATTTATTACAGACAGCAGGATGCTGTATTCATAAGAGTCCAGTGTTTCTTTCTGCAGAGGGATCCCGATTACGCCATAAACATTATTCCCGCTTCGAATTGCCAGATATAAGCATTTTGCCTGTGAGAAATACTGTGTGGATGCGCCGGCACGCTGTCTGTTTTCATAAGTCCATCTGGCCGCCTGTTGTTCTTCCTGTGTCAGAAAATCCTCTGTGCTCTCTTTTTCCCCGGAAAAAAGCTTTCCTTCTGATAAAGTTCCATTTTCCACAACATATGCCGTGATGCTGCGGTTTAACAGGCGTATCAGCTGTGTACAGGTAACTCCGAGGATTTCTGTCTCACTTTTTGCCTTTTGCAGCAGACGATCCGTATCAAACAGAACCTGTGTGCGAAAGGCAATCTGTGAAGACAGCTTTGCATGCATTTTCAGCTTTGCCGCAAGGGTTCCTGTAAGTACAGACGAAATAAGCATTATGAAAAATGTCACCGGATATCCCACCGCATATGTCTCAAAATCAAAGTGCATACTGCAAATATAAAAACCGTCAGCAAGTAATCTTTTGCAGACGGTTTTTCCACATACCATGCAAATGGCCGTTTCGGATAGGTTCTGTTTTTTACTGTATCCTCCATTTTCAAGCTCATTCTGTCATTCTCCTTCTACTGCTGTTTTCTGGAATTATATCACGCAGCTGTTCTGTGGTCAAAATTTTTTCTTCATGGCAATGAGCTATATGCGGAAGCACTTCTGAAGAGCTCTGTATTCTCCTAATACCAGTAATTTATCGTTTTCTGCAAAATATGTTTCCGGTGAAATTGCAATACTGAATTCCTCTTCATTTTTTACTGCCAGAATATTAATATTGTAGCGTTTTCTGATGTCAAGTCCACCCACTGTTTTTCCAACCCATTCTTCCGGCACTTCCACTTCAAAAATTGCATGGGAAGCATCCACCTCCATATAATCCAGTATATGATCATCTGTATAACGGAAGGAGGCCCATTTTGCCACCTGCTTTTCCGGATAAACTACCTTATCGGCACCATTGCGTAAAAGAAATTTTTCCTGAACATCACGTTCAGCTCTGGATATCACCAATTTTGCACCCAGTTCTTTTAGAAGGGATGTTGTTTCAAGAGAATTTTGAAAGCTCTCTCCAATGGTCACAAAACAAATGTCATAGTTTCCAATTCCAAGGGACTGTAAAAATTCAGCATTGGTGCTGTCACCAATCTGAGCATTCGTCACAAATGACAGTACTTTGTCCACTCTTTCTTCCTTCCAGTCAACTGCCATAACTTCATGTCCCAGCTGATTGAGCTGCCTGGCAATATGTCTTCCAAACCTTCCAAGTCCAATAATCAATACATTTTTCATAATATTATTTTTCTCCTTCTTATCCAACTGTGATTTTTTCCAGAGGGAGCTTTGCATTTCCCTTATTTCTTCCGGAAAATACCGCATAGATCAGGGTCAGACCACCTACACGTCCCAGATACATCAGTATGATCAACACGACTTGTGAAAAAACATGAAGTTCCGGTGTGATTCCCAGAGTCAGACCTACCGTACCAACAGCTGAAGCAGCTTCGTACAGACAATCTAAAAGCGGAAGGCCTTCGTACACACTGATCGCTATTCCGCCGCCAAAGAACAAGGCAAAATATAACATGGCTATTGTCGCTGCATTTTTTATCACATGATATTCAAGTCTTCGCCCAAAAGCTCCTGCATTTTCCTGACTTCGAAATGTCGCAATTGCATTTAAAATAAGTACTGAAAAAGTTGTTGTTTTCATTCCACCTGCTGTAGATCCCGGTGAACCACCAATCAGCATTAACAATATCATAACTGCTTTTGATGCCTCACTCATCTCTGAAATGTTTATAGTATTAAATCCGGCAGTTCTTGTCGTTACCGATTGAAACGCTGCTGCTAACAGGCGTTTTCCCATGGGTAAATTTGTCAGGTCACAGATATAGAAAAAGACTGCCGGGAATAAGATCAGACATGCGGTAGTCATGAGAATGATCTTGCTTTGCATACGGTAGCGTTTAAAGTTCAGTTTGTTTGTATAAATATCATCCCATGTGAGAAAACCGATTCCTCCTGTAATGATCAACAGCATAATTACCAGATTTATAAGTATATTTCCGGAATACCTAGTCAGCGATGGAAACATACTGGAATCTGTCCCCAGAATATCAAAGCCGGCATTACAAAAAGCAGAGATTGAATGAAAAACTGACATCCAGATTCCCTTTTTTCCATAATCTCCCATAAAAACCGGCAGCAGCAACACCGTCCCTGCAGCTTCGATCAAAAATGTTCCCCTCAAAATAAACCTTGTTAGTCTGACGATTCCTCCGACTTTTGGAGCTGAAATTGCATTCTGCATGGTGCTTCTTTGCATGAGGGATATTTTCTTTCCGGAAAGAATGGAAACAGACGCAGCCACAGTCACTACTCCAAGCCCACCTGTTTGTATGAGTGCAAGAATGATCGTCTGGCCTGCCAGGGACCAGTAGCTTCCAGTGTCCTTTACCACAAGACCTGTAACACATACCGCCGAAGTGGCTGTAAAAAGTGCCTCATGAAATGGTGTGATCACTTTCTCCGCAGAAGAAAATGGAAGCATCAGCAGAACGGTTCCCAAAAGGATCACTCCTGCAAACCCCATGATAATCAGCTGAAAAGATGTCATATGTTTTTTCTTATATGATTTTTCCGGCATAAATGATCAGAACTCCTTATCAATACTTTTAACAGTGCTATCCTCATAATGCATTTTATTATATATAACTACTTTCAAAGATAGTATAAAAGTCTCTGCTTTCGTATTAAGATTTTATAAAGATATGATATTGAATTGAGAATTATTTTAACCGAATCAAGGAAATTACCTGCTTTGATGATCCTAAGCATTACCTTAATACTACAGTTTTTAATTGTAAACTAATTTTATACTCATGGTTGACAATTGATATTTCTATGTGATAAAGGTAAGCATCCACATCCTTACCAATGCCCGCAGTGGTAACTGTTCCCAGGATTGTGCCTACTGTGCCCAGTCATGTCGTTCCACTGCCGATATTGATAAATACAAATGGGTAGATGAAGACAAATTATATCAGGACAATGATTTCGTAAATGATTATCATTTATCCAGACATTGTATCGGACTGAGTGGTATGAAATTTACAGATAAAGAAATCGAGGAGCTGGCCCGCAGGATCCGCAAAATGAAAGAACACGGAACTCATCTCTGCTGCTCCATAGGCTTTCTCACAGAGCACCAGGCAAAAATGCTCAAAGAGGCTGGTCTTGACAGGATCAACCATAACCTGAACAGCAGCCGTTCCTTTTATCATAATATCTGCAGTACACATACCTTTGACCAGCGTGTCCGGAATATCCATATGCTTCAGGGACTTGGTTTCGAGATCTGCAGCGGCGGTATCATTGGCATGGGTGAAAGTAAGGAAGACGTTGTTGACATGCTTCTGGAATTACGTGAGATCCAGCCGGAAGCACTGCCGATCAACTTTCTTCTTCCGATCAAGGGAACTCCTCTCGGAAATGCAGATATTTCCCAGCTGACAACAGAATACTGTATGAAGGTCCTCTGCCTGGCAAGACTTCTTGTGCCTAAAGCAGATATCCGATGTGCTGCCGGAAGAGAAGTTTATTTTAAAGGCGAAGAAAAAAAACTGCTCAGTGTTGTAGACTCTATTTTTGCTTCCGGTTATCTTACAGAAGGTGGTCAGGGAATCGAAGACACTCTGAAAACCATTACGGATGCAGGATTCACCTATGAGATTGAATCTGCGTAAGCATCCTTATGGACATATGACCTATCATACACACTTACAGCATTTCATTACTTACCCGAACCAGTAAATATATTACCTTTTTCAAAGGAGGCTCTTTCAATATGAACCAGACAAATACTGTCTCTGCACCACGTACAAAAACCTACGAGATCACCATAACCGCTCTTATGGCAGCTGTCACCTGTATTCTTGCGCCGCTGTCCATTCCGATCGGTCCGGTTCCGATCTCATTTACCAATCTTGCCATCTATCTGTCCCTTTATCTTCTCGGATGGAAAAAAGGAACCATCAGCTATCTGATCTATCTTCTGCTTGGACTTGTAGGTCTTCCGGTATTTTCCGGATTTACCGGCGGCCCTGCAAAGCTGGCCGGTCCTACAGGCGGATACATCATCGGCTTTATCGTTATGGCTGTTATTGCCGGACTGGTAATTGACAACTGCCATAAGCCTCTGATCCAGCTCGTTGGTATGATCGCAGGAACAATTGTATGCTATCTTTTCGGAACTGTATGGTTCTGCATCGTTGCAGATTCCACTTTCAAAGCAGCTCTTGGAATCTGTGTAATTCCGTTTATCCCGGCAGATCTCATAAAAATGATCATCGCCATGATCATCGGACCAATGATAAAGAAACGAATCCGATAAGCTGAAGCTCTGATACGCCAAAAGAGGCAGCAGGAAATGTTGGAAATTTCCTGCTGCCTCTTTGTCGCATTTCATTTTTCTTATCTGAGGTTTTTCTTCAGTTCCTGGATCAGTTCAAAATAATCTCTGTGCTTCATCTCAGGAAAAGCCTTAATGATTCTTCCCTGACCGAATACGGTATGGTTTGTGATAGAGTTTGACAGCTCATCAAACTGTGCCTGAAGCTCCACTTTCTTCATCCGAAGCATTTCAGCAGATTTTTCTCTCTGAGCCACAGTCGCATCTCTGAGCTCTGCCTTAGCAAGAGCAACCTGAACTTTTCCCTCTCCCACCTTCTGTGCTGTATCAATGGTAGTTGTTGCCAGAGTATCACTGAGCTTATCGCTCACGATCCGCAGATCCGCACGTACCTTATCCAGTCGGGTAAGCTTCTTGTTCAGTCCTCGGATCACCGCCACTGTTACAATAAGATCAGCCAGATACACCGCATACAAAATTGCCATAACAACCCATTCCAGTGTGGAAGGTGTATGAGAAGCCTGACGCTCCACATACTTCTGAAAAACCTTTACAACCATCACAATGGCAAGTCCCCATATCAGGGAAAACTCAAGGCAAATATAGCCGTGAAAATTCAGCGGCTTATTGGAATAATCCCACCATCTCGCATGAAAGCATACATCCAAAAGCCATCCGGCAACCAGCTCTACCGCAGTTGCAAGAACGATTCCAAACAGAAAGATCATTCCCTCACTCATCTGATGTCCGCCGCTCTGAAGCGTATTAAGCAACGCAAACACGGAAAGTACACCAAATCCGTACACCGGGCATACCGGACCGTTGAGAAATCCCCGGTTTATAACCTTTCCTAAGGTTACTGCATGGAAGATAACTTCAACGACCCATCCTCCAAAAGAATAAAACAAAAAATACAGACATATCTGAAAATACGTCATCCCGCAAATCATCCTGTACTCCTCCTTTACAGCTGTCAAGATTCCGGCAGCTATTTCAGGGGTCAGTACCATCACCTCTGCCGGGGTGATTCTGATTATATCATATCACCCCTCTCATTTACATCCCTTTATCCGGTCATTCTTCCGAAACAATTTCTTTTTTCACACGGGTAAAGTACAGAAAGAATCCGATGTTCAGAATGATTCCCACTGTGGTAGATACCGGTGCTGCAAGACCGATCTTTGTCAGGCTGGCATCCGGCTGGATACTCATAAAGTACGCCATTGGAAGTCGTACCAGAAGCGTCTGTACCAGGCCCTGGACCATAACCCAGATGGTCTGGTTGTTTCCATTGAAATAGCCTATCATACTGAACAGAACAGCCGTTACCAGTGTCTCCGGAGCAAACCCCTTCAGATAATCAAAGCCCTTTTGGATAACGCCGGCATCTGTGGAGAAGAATCCTGCCAGTACATCACCCTTCAGCAGGATCAGGATAAATACCAGGCATCCCACAGACAGGCCAACTCCAATTCCCGTAAGCATGGATTTTCTCGCACGTTTCGGCTTTCCTGCTCCTACGTTCTGTGAAACAAAGGAGGCCATGGACTGCATTAGGGAGCTTGGAACCAGCATGGCAAAGTTTACGATCTTACATGCAACTCCGTAACCGGAGGATGCTTCCAGACCCAGGCGATTGACAAATGCGCACAAGGCCAGGAATGAAATCTGGGTCAGGAATTCCTGAAGTGCCAGCGGCAGTCCGATCTTTAGAAAACGTCTGCACTGGGGATTCAACCGGAAATCTTTCTTTGTGATGGTAAAAGGAAGCTCCTTCTTTATCAGCAGAACTACTGCAAATACAACACTTAAGGCCTGAGCAGAAACCGTAGCAATAGCTGCTCCTGCTGCATCCATATGTAAGCCGGCTACCAGTACCAGGTCTCCGATCACATTTACAATACATGCCACCAGCACAAACAGCAGCGGAGATTTACTGTCACCAAGGCCACGGAAAATAGCAGACAGTAGGTTATACGCGACAATAAAGAAAATTCCGCTGCCACAGATCCGTACATAAGATGCAGTCAGCGCTACCGCTTCTTCCGGTGCCTGCATCAGCATGGAGATCGGATGTGCAAAACCTACCATAACAATAAACAGCACGACAGATATCATGGTAAAGACGATCGCAGCCCCACCGATAACGGAGCCAATCTGCTCCGGTCTTTTTTCTCCAAGATAACGTGCGATCAGAACTGTGATACCCATAGCAAACTGGATCACTACAAAGGTAACCAGATTCAGTACCTGACTTCCGGTGGAAACCGCTGACAGTCCGGATGTGGAACCGAATCTTCCAACTACAAGAAGATCGACCGCACCATAGGCAGCCTGCAGGATCAGCGCACCGAGTACCGGCATCATAAATGCAACCAGCTTCTTCAGGATATTTCCCTGGGTAAAATCTGCCTTATCATTTGTCATAATGTTCCCTCCTGTCACACATGATCTGATAAAATTTCCCGATGGTCCGGATCATACTGTCTGCTTCTTCTTCGGAAATCTCTGAAAGATAGGGCGCCAGACTGCTGAAATAATCCTGATCATACTTCCTGGAAAGCCTCTCTCCTTTTTCTGTTATGGAAATGTAAGTAACGCGCCCGTCATCCGGAGACATGAGCTTCTGAAGATATCCCTTTGTCTCCATTTCTTTCACTGTTCTGGTGACACCGGGACGGGGCAGGTTCATGGCATCACTGAGATCGGAAATCCTGATATCTTTTTTTTCCTTCTGCAGAGAGTGGATTGCATCCAGATACTGAATGTAGGATGGCATTACTCCCTGTGGCAGTGGCGGAAGCATATCCCGGATCCGCTTTGCCTGATAAAACGCATCAAACATCCGCTTGATCTTTTCATTTGTCATAAAAAAACTCCTCATATAATTATCTTAGTTAATTACCATTGATAATTATACGAGGAATTTATGGTTTGTCAAGCATGTTTTATTTTTCTGTTACAGAGTAACTTTCTATTACAGAGTAACTTTCTATTAATCTATGCTTCTAATGCCTCTTTCAGAGAAGCTTCAAAGATCTCAAGTCCTTTCTCCATCTGCTCATCGGTCATGGTAAGCGGTGCAAGGTTCAGATATCTGGCCTGTGCCATCACACGCTCTCAGCTTAAATGTTCTGCATCCAGAATAGAGGAAGACAGCTGCTCTGCGGCGTTTCTGTCCTTTTCCTCCAGTACGAGTTTCCGGCTGTCGTTGGTGACACTGGGATTTGTCAGAACTACGAATTCTCCTCCATAGATATAGTTATTCAATCCTGTATTCACTTTTGATGCACTGCAGGCAGTCTGCAAAATAGCCCCATCGTACAGACTACTCCAGACCGTTTTCCCCTGCTTTCAGCTTCAGAACTTCTGTAAGCTCCGGGATCTGCATCATATTTCTACAATTCATAAAACACTACTCCTCCCACTGATACTGCTTCATATCTACACATCCATTTGCCTTAAACTCCACACCCTCGTCTTCCAGAAGCATCTTCTGCTCTCTCCAGCCTGGTGCAGTACGCCCTGCATGGTTCACAACTCTGTGGCAGGGATACTTCCCGTAAAATTCTGCCATACCTAAGACTTTTCCTACAAGACGTGAATTTTTATCCCGCCCGATCAGCCGTGCGATCTGTCCGTAGGAGGCCACTTTTCCCTCAGGTATCTCTTCCACCACGGACAGTATCTCGTAGATTAAATCTTCATCCAGTATTTTTCCCATAATTATTCCTCCGAAATCCTACTGGCAATTTTCATAGCATGCTTTCATAAATAAAATATCTGTCTTTTCGTGGACGCCTGCACCAGACCGTCCTCTCAGCCTGAGTTTTACAGTGCAGTTCCTTTCTTTGGAATAAACAAACAGCTCATATCTGTATGTTCCAGCTTAAGAAGTGAAATTTTTTTGTCAATTCCTCCGGCATAGCCCGTCAAGCTTCCATTTGTTCCTACAACTCGATGGCAGGGAATGATAATGGAAATTTCATTATGTCCAACCGCACCGCCTACTGCCTGGGCGGACATATGGGAAGTGTTTTTCATCACTGCAATTCTGCGCGCAATTTCTCCATATGTAATCGTCTGTCCGTAGGGAATCTCCAGTAAAATCTGCCACACTGCCTTTCTGAATGTTGAACCGTTCGGATGAAGTGGTGGAGTAAAGTTCGGTTCTTCACCGGAGAAATATACATCCAGCCATTTTTTTGCTTCTGTGAGAATTTTCGTTTCCTGTGGAACATAATCTTCCGGAAGTGTATTTGCAAAATATTTCTGTCCTTCAAACCACAAACCGGTAAGTCCGATTTCATCTGCGGCAAGTAAAATATCTCCGATTAGCGATTTATATTTGCATGTGTATACCATATTTTCCCCCCCCCACATTCATTTATCTCTACAATATTTTCTATAGCATTCCTCTTAATTAACACAAATGTCACATGCGCGTCCCCTCTGCGATTTCCTCGACATTGTGAGTTTTATCCCAACAAGCAGCAGGAGATTGCTGATATTCTTGACAATTTATAATATTATACCATTTTTGTTTTGAACATGCTATAATGCTGTTGCTGCCGAACCTCCAGCTGAAAGGATGTAAAGTCCTATGACAAGTTCTATAATTACTTTCTTTGTTTCTGTTATGGCAACTGTGGCTAGGCTGGACAGAAACGACAGGCAGTAACAGCCTAAAGGATTAAACCACCTTACATAAACGGAACAAGACCCCCCCCCCGGAAGTCTCGACCACTTCCGGGGATTTTCGTATCAAATTCGTATCACGGGATCGTCAAACCCAGTGTTTTTCCTGCTTTTAAAAGTTTTTCAATACTCTCTCCACAACAATATAAAAAGCGGCAGAACCTCTATTTTTGCAGGCTCTACCGCTTTCTATCTGAATTCCCCTCAAAAAATCTCTATACTTTATATTAGAACAGTCCTGTGATCTTACCGCTCTCGTCTACATCGATCTTGGTTGCTGCCGGTACTTTCGGAAGTCCTGGCATGGTCATGATCTCACCTGTCAGTGCAACAATAAATCCTGCACCTGCAGAAATCTTAAGATTTCTTACTGTTACCTCGAAATCTGTCGGAGCACCAAGCTTTGTCTGGTCGTCTGTTAAGCTGTACTGAGTCTTAGCTACACAGATCGGACAGTTGCCAAATCCAAGTGCCTCCAGCTGTTTCGCCTGCTTCTGGGCATTTGCAGTCAGAACCACTCTCTTGCCACCGTAAACCTTCTGTACGATCTGGTTCAGTTTGTCCTCAATGGAACCTTCCAGTTCGTATGCATATGTGAAATCATTAGGCTCTTCAACCAGACGGAGAACTTCCTCAGCAAGCTTGATTCCGCCTTCGCCGCCTTTTGCCCATACCTCGGAAAGTGCAACGTTTACGCCAAGCTCCTTACATTTCGCTTCCACAAAATCAAGCTCTGCCTTGGTGTCGGTCGGGAATGCGTTGATAGCTACCACACATGGAAGCTTGTATACATTTTTGATATTGCTTACATGCTTCAGAAGGTTCGGGATACCTTTTTCAAGAGCCTCAAGGTTCTCATTGTTAAGATCCGCTTTTGCAACGCCACCGTTGTATTTCAGGGCACGTACGGTTGCTACGATAACAACTGCACTTGGTGTAAGACCTGCCATACGGCACTTGATATCCAGGAATTTCTCTGCTCCAAGGTCTGCACCGAAGCCAGCCTCTGTGATGGCATAATCAGCAAGCTTCATAGCCATCTTTGTAGCGGTTACGGAGTTACATCCGTGAGCAATGTTTGCGAATGGTCCGCCGTGAACGATCGCCGGAACATGCTCCAGTGTCTGTACAAGGTTCGGTTTCAGAGCGTCCTTCAGAAGTGCTGTCATAGCACCCTCTGCGTGGAGGTCTCCTGCTGTTACCGGTTTCTGCTCAGCAACCTTACCGTAAGTGTATCCGATGATGATTCTGGAAAGTCTCTCTTTCAGATCCTTGATATCACTTGCAAGACAGAGAACTGCCATGATCTCAGATGCTACAGTGATGTCATATCCGTCTTCACGCGGCATACCGTTTGTTCTTCCGCCAAGTCCGTCTACTACATTACGAAGCTGACGGTCGTTCATATCCACGCAACGTCTCCATGTGATCTTTCTCGGATCGATGTTCAGCTCATTACCCTGGAAGATATGGTTGTCGATCATTGCTGCAAGAAGGTTGTTTGCCGCACCGATCGCATGGAAATCACCGGTAAAATGAAGGTTTATATCCTCCATCGGAACTACCTGTGCATAGCCGCCGCCTGCCGCACCGCCTTTGACACCGAATACCGGTCCCAGAGATGGCTCACGAAGAGCTACCATAACATTCTTTCCAAGTTTCTGCATTCCATCTGCAAGACCTACGGTTGTAGTCGTTTTTCCCTCACCTGCCGGTGTCGGGTTGATGGCTGTTACAAGGATCAGCTTTCCGTCTTTTTTGTCTGTTTCTTTCAGGAGATTATAGTCGATCTTTGCTTTGTATTTACCATACTGCTCCAGATATTTGTCATCAATACCTGCTTTCTCTGCAATCTTGGTAATTGGCTCCATTGTGCACTCCTGTGCAATTTCGATGTCACTTTTGAATCCCATAATGTTCTCCTTTCTCCGCAGCAACCGTCCAGATCTTTTTATCCCATAAAAAAGAGCAGTATCTGAATTTCTTCAAATACTGCCCAGACGGTCGACTCACCGAATCTCCGGCTCCCTCGTGGTTATCCCACAATTCCGTCAGTCACCGAAGACTTTATTAATTTGATAATTGAATACTAACATATTTATTAGTACTTGTCAAGAAATTATCAAATTATTTTTTTCACTTTTAAAGTGAGCTAAGTCTAATTTTCTGAATCATTTCCGTTCTATGTATTAGTTTTCTCTCCAACATTCGTACATATCTTTTTTCATCAAATCCTCTGTTGTTTAATCGTATCTTGTACTGGTCATCCGTTAATGCGACTGTCCAGACGCCATAAACATATTACCACACTTATGAAATCAAATCTGCAAATCCTGTAGATACCAGGAATAATATCAGCATTACAACCGGCACTACATAACGGATCATAAAGCGATATAATCCTGCCCGTTTGAAGTGTTCCCCATTTCGTTCCACTTCTCCTATGATCCAGTCAGGGCCGATCACCCAGCCGATCAGAATACTTGTCAAAAGTGAGATAAACGGCATCAGAAAACTGTTGCTGATATAATCCATCACATCCAGAAGCTGTCCAACGGAACCATTTGGCAGTTTAAGTTCAAAATACAGTTTGTTATAACCAAGGCAGATCAGTACTGCTGTAACAAGAGAATAAATTCCGACAGCACCACACATTTTCTTACGTGGTTTATGATAAAGTTCCATGCAGTTTGCAACCAGTGTCTCCATGACAGACACGCAGGAAGTCAGTGCCGCAAATCCCATCATCAGGAAAAATGCAATTGCCACCGGACGGCCAAATACTCCCATGGCATCAAAAACCTTTGGCAGTGAGATAAATATCAGGCTTGGGCCGGAAGCCATTCCATCCTTTCCGAGAAATACAAAAACAGCCGGTATGATCATCATTCCTGCAAGAAACGCAACGCCGGTATCAAAGATCTCAATCTGATTTGTTGCTTTATTTAAATTAACTTCATTTTTCACATAAGAACCATATGTGATCATGATTCCCATAGATACACTTAAGGAAAAGAATAACTGGCTCATCGCATCCAGAAGGATCTCCAGGAAGCGTTTTACCGTCAGTCCATGAAAATCCGGTTTGAGATAAACAGCCAGCCCCTGCATACCGGTGCGGACAGTTCCATCCGTATCAGTATGAGACAGTGTCAGTGAAAAAATCGCAATGATCACAATCAGAAGAATCAGCCCCGGCATAATGATCCTGGAAAACTTTTCGATTCCCTTTTCCACACCACGAAATACGATCCAGGCAGTCAGTGCCAGAAAGATCAGCATAAATACAACGGGTGCAATATCTGATGTAATAAATGATGTAAAGTATACATCTGAAGCCGCATCTTTCCCATCAGAAATAATATAAGTAAAAAAATATTTTACAATCCATCCACCGATAACAGAATAATAGGTCATGATCAATGCCGGAACCATAAACGTTAAATGTCCTAAAAATTTCCACTTTGGATCAAGAGATTCAAAAGCCCTCAATGCATTTTTCTTTGTCTTTCTCCCAAGTGCTACATCCGTTGTCAACAGTACAAATCCAAAAGTCAGTACCAGTACCAGATAAACCAGCAGGAAAAATCCTCCGCCATCTTTGGCACAGAGATATGGAAATCTCCAGATATTTCCAACTCCTACTGCACTTCCGGCTGCCGCCAGGACAAAGCCTATTGAGCCGGAAAAGCTACTTCCTTTTTCTTTCATTTCAATTTCCCCTCTTCAAGTATATATTTGATATAGGCTGAAACCTTCAGCCTAACAGCCATATCTTACCTTAAATAAAGATAAGTGCAAATGGCAGAAGTTTCTTTTTACGAAATTTTATTCCAAAAAAGTTTCTTACTACTTTACAAAATACCGGTTTTTCCGATATAATCGTATACAATAAAAATTAATAAGAAAAATAGATAGTATGAGGAAACAAAATGAGTAATTTTACCTGTTATGTAGGTGAACAAATAAGAAAATACCGAAAAGCCGGAAAGATGACTCTGCAGGATCTGGCAGATGCCATCCATAAAAGTCGAGCTACCGTATGCAAATATGAAAATGGAGATATCTCCGTTGATATCGAAACTTTATATGAGATCAGCCAGATTCTCCAGGTATCTATGTCCCAGCTTACCACTGGTCTTCCTGAAACAGCCAGTAAACCGTCCAATGCACTGGGAAAAGGACAAAAAAGCCCATTTTTTCAGGCACAGCGACTATATTTTTACTTTTACGATGTACGCTATCAGCGTACGAAGGATGGCGTCATCGATATTTATGAAAAAAAAGGCGAATCCGGAAAATACGAAGCAACCTTAACGATCTGTTCTGTTTCTGCCAACGGAAGAAGCAGTGAGATTTTTTACACCGGAAAAGTTCTTTACAGTGATATGCTGATCCGTTTTTCCTTTGTAAATCAGTATAACCCACTGGAAGAAGATCTCCTGTACATTTTTAATCCTCTGGAGCTTCGAGATTTTACAACAGGACTTTTGTGTGGGATTTCCAGTGCGGATCTGATGCCCTGCGCATTCAAATGTGTGATCACTTTAAAACCACAGGAGCTTACCGAAGCGTTCCGCCACCAGCTGCTTTTTACAAAAAAAGATCTGAAGCGCTGGGAACAGCTGAATATGTTACTGATAGATAATATGGAAAAGTAGTTTTCTGCAAAAAACGGTACACCTTATATTTTATAAGCTGTACCGTTTTCGTATTTTTCTGTATCAGGGTTTGCTTGCAAACCCACACCGGATTGCCTGTGTCGGACATATCTTTTTACATCTTCCACATCGGATGCACTCTGCACTGTTGGGATTTTCCGTCGGATCGACCTCCATCTGGCAGATATTTCTGCATTTTCCGCAGTGAACACATTTTTCTTTATCTACTCTGTAACGAAAAACGGAAACTTTATTAAATACCGAATAAAAAGCTCCCAGCGGACAGATATACTTACAGAATGGCCGGTATATCATAATTGATAAGATAATGGTGATCACCAGGATTGTATTTTTCCACATGTACAGCCAGCCTACTGCACTTCGCATGGATTTGTTCAGCAGCACCAGAGGGATACCTCCCTCCAGCGTTCCTGCCGGGCAGATCAGCTTGCAGAAATATGGTGCTCCTTGGCCCATGATATCTACTACAAACATGGGAAGTATGATCACAAATACAAGAAAGATCACATATTTCAGTTTTCGCAGAAGCTTATCTCCCCGAAATGTCCGGATCTTCTTTGGAAAAGGAATCTTGTTCAACAGATCCTGGATCAGTCCAAAGGGGCAGAGAAATCCGCACACCAGTCTTCCAAGCAACGCTCCTACAAAGATCAGAAATCCAGCTACATAATATGCCATCTTGAAGTTCAAGCTTCCGATCACAGCCTGAAGGGAACCAATGGGACAGGCCCCTCTTGCCCCGGGGCAGGAATAACAGTTCAGCCCCGGAACACAGACATTTTTCAGTTTTCCGGTATAGATCTTTCCAGTCACAAACCCTGATATGTGACTGTTTGTAAGGGCCGCCCACAATGCCTGGATTCCATGCCGCGGCCATTCATTTATTTTCATCTTCTTATTATCCAATGCCAATACACTCCATACAGATGTTGATCGCTTTTGTAAAAACTACAGACACCTCGCCCCTGCAGATTCCCAGTATCATCAGTAAAATTCCCAAAACTGCCAGAGCAGGTCCGATCCACCTGGATTCTGTTATTTTCCGAATCATTTTTTCACTCTCCGTAATGATCATCTTCTACTTTGAAACGTTTTTAAGCTCTTTTTCCACGATTTCCTTCCATTCGTCCAGTGTATGGCTTCCTGTATAGGTATCGCCTACAATGTTTCCATCTTTGTCAACAAAAAATGTTTCAGGAAATGCGGAAATCCCCTGCAGACGGCCGTTCATCATAGTAGTATCCGGTATCAGGAACGGATATTCTGCTTTTGTTTTTTCCTGAAGAATGCCTGCTTTTTTTACTGCCTCCTCGTCCTGATTTCCCTTTTCATCTGTAGTATCAAGCACCACGCCTGCTACTCCGACGCCTTTATCTTTCATTTCTTTATAAAGCTCCTGAAGTTCCGGAATCTCTTTTACACATGGTGAGCACCAGGTTGTAAAAATATTTACCAGCGTCAGGTCATAGTCACTGAATACTTTTTCTGTATATGTTTTTCCATCTATTCCTGTTGTTTCAAATTTTCCTACAGATTTTACATCCTCCGGGTTGACGCTGGTATCCTGAGGCTGTTCAAACACGGAAATATTCTGATACGGTGTCATTTCCGTAATGTCGGTTTTGATCTTTTCCAGCTCCTTTGTCAGCTTTTCATCTGCATCTTTGTTGGTGCTCAGATAATATTTGTATTTCCCGTCACTACTGCTTCCAAGCTCTTTATGCTCTGTACAGCCAGTGATCTCATCCAGCTTTTTCTGTGAAGCTTCGTCATAAACACCAATTGTACCAATTCTGTCCAGACCTGCCACCCAGTCGTCATATCCGGTTCCCATCTTCTGTATTTCGGCGTTTTTCTGTTCCTCTGTCATTTTGCTCCAGCTTATATAGGCATATGTCACTGCATTGGTCTGATTCTCAAAATCTTCCGTGGTAAGCATTGCAATGCTCTGATCCTTGATCTGCTTTAACAGCTCCTTTGAAAGTGAAAGCTTCAGTCCCAGAAACGGATATTCATAAGAATCCTGTGCCTTGCAGGTTACGTCGGAAGGCTTAAATGTACCTGCTACCAGATCTGATGAAACTGCCTCTCCATCCACCGCCATTGCCTCTCCGATATCTGCTGTTTCCGTGCTTTCTGCCGCTGTTACCGGCACACTTCCTAATGCAGATATTCCTAATACCGCTGCTGCCATAAGTGCTGTTATTTTCTGTGTTCTTAATTTCATTGTTTATATTCTCCCTTCTGATATCACCGGCCCATATCCGGAACCGGCGTATATTTTATATGTTAATTTTGTTCTCTATAGCCTTACTATATCATCCCCTGTATAAAATCTCTGTTAAGAAATAAAAAAATTTACAGGAATTTTATGCTATACATGATATGATAGATAACAAAGCAAAATCAACTGTTTTTTAGGAGAATTTACTATGCATATATTGATAATCGAAGATGAAAAGCAGCTTTGCCAGTCTATTGCGGAGGGGCTTCGCATGGATGGCTATGAAGCGGACACATGTTTTGACGGGGATGAGGGACTGGAATTATGTCTGGTGGAAAATTATGATCTCATCCTTCTTGATCTGAACCTTCCAGGCGTTGATGGGCTGGAAATCCTGCGCCAGTTTCGGGAATCCAATACTTCCACTCCCGTTTTGATCCTATCTGCTAGAGGACAGATCCAGGACAAGGTTGAAGGGCTTGATCTCGGTGCCAATGACTATCTCACAAAGCCTTTTCATTTTGAAGAGCTGGAGGCACGGATCCGAAGTCTGACACGAAGGAAATTTATCCAGCAGGATGTATGTCTGCAATGCGGACGTATCAGCTTTGATACCCGTACAAGAAAGGCCAGTATCGATGGACTTCCTCTTTCTCTGACCCGAAAGGAAAGTTCTCTTCTGGAATATTTCCTTCTTCATCAGAACCGTATCATAAGCCCGGAAGAAATGATCGAGCATATCTGGGACGGAAGCGTCAACAGTCTCAGCAATTCCATTCGTGTCCACATTTCTTCTCTTCGAAAAAAGCTGCGCACGGCTCTCGGCTTTGATCCAATACAGAATAAGATCGGCCAGGGTTACATTTTAACGGAGGATATAAAATGAAAAAAATAACCGGAAAGCTATCTCTTCAATGGCGTCTGACACTGATCACCGCACTGCTTATGACAGTCACCTGCATTCTGATGTATTTTTTTATCAGCCAGTCTGCAGTTGCCGGAATGGAGAATCTGGGAGATTACATGATACGGATCGATAACACAGACTCTGCTCCCATCACCTTTAATATGGATCCCTCCGTCTTATTTCCGGAGCTTTCCGATCAGCTGCAGCTAACAAAAAAACTGTTTCTCACCAAAGGACTCATGGTAACAGGGATCATCATCCTTCTCAGCAGCATCTGCACTTATTTTATCAGCCGTCAGGCATTACTTCCGCTTCGCAGACTCAGCCAGGAGGTAAACCAAATAGAGGTCCAGAACCTTTCAGAGGCTCTTGAAGTTCCTGCTACCAATGACGAAATTTCCCGCCTGACAATTTCATTTAACAAAATGCTCGCACGCCTGGATGAGGCCTTTACTGCACAGAAGCAGTTTTCTGCCAATGCAGCCCATGAGCTTAGGACTCCTCTTGCCGTTATCCAGACAAATCTGGAGGTCTTTGCCCGCAGGGAAACACCTGCTTTAAAGGATTATCAGGAGATTTTTTCCATGCTCCAGGAACAGACCGGGCGACTTTCCCATTTGGCTGAAATCCTCCTAGATATGACCGGTGTACAGACTGTTGAACGTTCCGAAAGGATCTCTCTGGCAGCACTGACGGATGAGGTTTTCTGCGACCTGGCTTCTGTAGCGGAACAGAAGGATGTTGAACTGATCCAGCAGGAGGGGGACTGCATTATTACCGGAAGCTATCTGCTGCTGTATCGCGCTGTGTACAATCTTGTGGAAAATGCGATCAAATACAATCACTCCGGTGGAAAAGTAACGGTAAATATCCATCCTTCTGAAGAAATAACAGATACATCCACGTC
>PPYE01233354.1_pt1 | contig 19636 bp, 24 predicted proteins | sample 1559881 | NCBI WGS metagenome assembly PPYE01 (sample SAMN08240022, study PRJNA423297) | Human gut metagenome, whole genome shotgun sequencing project. | reverse complement strand
GGTTTTGACATTTACCGGCATGGCGGCCACAAAAAACCCGCCGAAGCGGGTTTAATGATTATTTGCTTTTCTTGATGTGAAAGACAATAAAAGGCATAAGTACATTGATTTATAAGTAAATATAAATTTAAAAATTAAATTTGTGTACACCCATGTGTACATGATTTTAGAGGGTACTCCCCTCTTTCATACAAATTTGAGCGCCGCCGTAATCTTACCATCGCCACTCTTATTGTATGATACCTCTATCATACAATAAGGAATCTCCCACCATGAGAATGACCGGCCGTAAAAAAGAGATACTCAGCTACTTTGAGCCGGATAACCTCAACTGGATAACGGGTGAGATCGGAGCGCCTCCTCTCGATGTTTCTGGTGTGGCCTACCTGCTTCACGGCATGGAGTCGTTCGAAAAGCGCCATCAACTCGAATCAACCCGGCGCACTCTCGAAAACATGGTTGCTGGTGGCCTACTGGAAAGGGTGACGGTATACGAGCAACGGCAAAACACCACGCAGAGTAGCGCGGATTCTCCCGGCGTCTGGTGTAATGTCACGCGTTATGGCCTGCCGGGAACATGCCGGCTAATACGTGATACATGCGGCGCTGATAATTCGATATCAGGCGAGTGTGTGCGGCTTGGTTAACCCATAACGCTACCACTCAGCACTAAGGGCAGAATTCTGCCCTTTAATCCAGCAACTGAGTAGCTCACCGTTACTTTGTCCCTACCTCTTACATCCGAGATTCCCCCGCATGTACGGCCTGGCAAATTTAATACACCCGATCGCCCCTAAAGTATGCAGCGCCAACCACGACGCATGTTTGCCAATCAGCACAATCCAAATCCGTATCAAACAGTACAAATTTAGCACTCATCTTTTTGGATGCCTCCGCTAAGCAGTCAGCCTTAAACCATCACTGTCGCGGCTCTTGCGGTTGTCGATAGTTTTCAAATTTCCAAAGCATTCCAAAATTTATGACCACCAGCGCCGCATCCCCAAAATGACGGTCTCGCACAAATCAAATAGTTATCCGGCATTAAACCGTATAACAGCGTTATACAGTGATATACTGTACAGACAGAAAACACTGATATGGCGGCCCTCATGAGCAAATCCAATCTGGTAGCATTCCGCGTTCCGGCTGAATTGCAGGACGCATTTAATCAGGCTGTAGCGGCATTAGGCGGCGATAGAACAGCGTGGCTAGTCGATGCCCTGCGCAGCAAACTAAGCCAGCCAGAGAGTAACCCTCAGTCCCGTATGCTGGCGCTGGTGGAGCGAATGGAAGTAGCGGCAGCGGCGCTAGCCGGAGGTAAGCAGGGGATCCCGCCTACCCCGTACAATGAAACGGCGGTGATCGGGATTATCGCGGACACTATCCGGGAGGGTTTCGATAACGGGCGCATTATCGCTGAGAGGCTCAATGAGGCGGGTTATCAGACTAAGGCGGGTAAGGCGTGGGATAAAGACATTTACAGCGCCTGGAAGCGTCAGGGGCGCAATGCTGAGAAGTTAACGGGGGCGCTGTAATGTTATCTGCGCGGCGCGGTGGGCTTCTTCCACTGGTAGGCTGGTGCTACCATCCTGCGGCGGTGGCGTTCTTTGGCCTGTAGCACCTGCGCCACGCCGTTGCGAATGGTGTAGCGGGCGTGGTTATCGAGTGTTTCACCGCTCTGCCTGGCTATCTCCTGTATGGCTAACTCCAGTGTTATGCGGTCTAACATCGTTGTCGCTCCTGGTATGGCTGGTAACCGGCTGTTTTTAGCTAATTCCGGCTCAGAACCGGAATTAACCTTGCTGTAGTCTTGCTGTGCTCATGGGGTAGACATTAGGGTAATAGTAGGGCGCTCATGGGGTAGCCTTTTTCGATGCCCGTTCAAATGAGCGCATTGACGCCTCAGCTCTGCGCATTACGCTGGCGAACCCTTTAGCATCCCTCGGTTCTTTCAACCGCCAGTAAGCTGATTCAGTCTTTAGCAGTCGAGAGCGCTTTTGCTCGAAGGTATCCCATCTCATGCCGGCAGGCTTCGGAAACTTGAGCGGGCTATTTAGCAGGCTGCCCGAGGGCGGGTAATCATCCCCCCATAGATCATGCCTCTGCTTCCACACACTGCGCCGTAAGCGAGCGATCTCATCTTCACTCTGGCTGGCATAGTGAAGGCTCCAGCATTTACGACACCCCACGTCCTGCCGGCCAATGAATAATTTCGCAGCCCGGCCGCCACAATGCGGGCAAATGTACCATTGCCGGAAGCCAAAACCTGCCCGGGTAGTCGTGATGCCAATAACTCGCGTTACCCCGTTGATTGTCGCGCTGTAGCCGCCAGGAACCAGAGAGAAACACACCCTTCCGCTCTTGGTATCACAAAAAATCTGTGTTTTCGGGCTCGAGTCCACCAGCTTTCTTTGCATATCTGCCAGAAACTGGAGGTTAATTCGTGGTAGCGCAGAGGTGTAAACCCGCGTCTGCTCTCTCATTAGTTCAGATCTCCGCTAAAAAAACCCGCTAATGAATACGAAATTATATGAGTTCTGCACAATTGGTTACTTCGAATACGGCCTAATAATCGTTGCTATAACCTTAACAATTGTTAACCACTCATGGGGTAAGCGGTTTCGTTTTCTCCGCAATCAGCGTTTTGATAATTCTCGCAGGAAAGCTGCCTCCATCTGCGGTTTAGCATCAGCAACACCATGCTGCAAAAACTCTTTTCTGGCCCTGGGGAGGGTAAATTTCTGCGGGATGTTCGGATCCTGAACATAAATTGCATAATTCGCAGAGTATCCGATTCGGCCAGTGATGCGCGTCCCGTTGGTGATAACCTCTTTAAACTGCGAGTTAATCAGGGTGCTGGTATCAACTGGCGTATAGATTGCTGCTACGAGCCCACCTTCATGCAAGGCGGCTGTCATTGCACGCGGTAAGCGCCGCCCGGTGATGTCCCTCACCAGCGCATTGATGTTGCGGCGAATGTTGTTCATGCCCCTGCCTTTAATACCCATATTCGCTCCCCCGATTATCGCGCTTCGCTATAATTAAGCCTAATCATTGACTTACAGAGCCACGCGCAAAACACGCTTAAACAAGTACGCACTGAAAAAACCTTCTTTTTGCTGCGCACCTCTCTGCGTACTGCGCACCATCGACGCAAACTTTACTGCGTACTATCACTCTGGCTGGTGGTCTGCTGCCTTTTCTCCAGCCAGCGCCGGAATCCCTCTAGCTGCCGTGCCTTACCCTCTGGTGTCTTTGCTCCGGTGCTCATGCCTCCGTGTAACTTACAGCGGCCAGAAGCATACAGCGCCGTCATTTTGCAGGGTGTCCCTTTCCTGGTCGTCGCTCCGCACGTCATATCCCTGCAGGCGTCCGGGAAAGATGTTCCGCCGCCGATATCATCAGCCCACGCGCGGTATAGTTTTCGCTTTTCGTCGTTAGTCACGGGATCGCCTTTCGATGTCAACTTTTGTCACCCTCTCATGGGGTAGGTTGTTTACTGGCTGCGCTTACCCGAAAAAAAGTTCTTATTTCTGTCCTGTGAAAATGCCATTCATAAAGCAGTCCCGCGTAACAAAAGGGGAGGCGATAAACCCTCCCCCTCGGGTCAACTTTAAAAAGCCCCCCTTGCCTGCCTTCTTAGTCCGTGAGCATTTGCGAATGCTGTAGACATTGGGCCGGCAGTATCTACGTCATTTAGCCATCCAGTCACTGTCACAATGTCACCTTGCTGGAAAGCTTCAGTGCCAGTGATGTTGTGCTGATTGCCGGTGGTCTGGTCTATAAGTGTTATGTTGACCTGTATCGGTCGTTCAGTGCGGCTTTCCGCCGAGCTGGGTGATGCGGAGGATGACGGGAGATATTCTTTACCGGTTGACGCTCTCTTAATGCTGGGGGTGTCGCTTGTCACATCCTTGTTGCTAAATACCTTCCCGCCATCACCGGGGATCATGAACAGGCCTTTGCTGGTCTGCATGAGTTCCGGTAGGTTTCCTTCGCCTACAGGGTAAATATTGCCGGATGATACCGGGCCGCCATTTTTACGGCCGCCAGCAACCCCCATGGCCATAACACCGAGTAAAGCACCCAGGCCAATCTTAGCAGCAGTACCCATCGATGCTATCGATGCCATTAGCGCTGCAGGCGTCCACGCGGCGGTTGTTGTAGCGGCTGCGGCAGTAGAAACGCCAACCTGCGTAGCCACGGCAGCATTTTGAACCGCAGAAGTGGCGACAATGGCAGCCTGCTGGGTGGCTGCGCCCATGATGGCATTTTTAGCCCACTCAACGCCCATCTGGACGAATGAGTTGATCAGGCTGTTCAGCACCGTACTGGATAACGACTGCATAGCTTCCTGAGCGCTCATGCTACCGGTTATCACCCCTGTAAGGGCATTCGAGGCATTGCCAGCCAGTGCGTCAAACGAGGCTGCCAACGCCTCATTACCCAAACTTTGATTTCGGTATATTTCCCACTGAGCCGCGATACGCTGTTGCTCGTACTGCTTGTTCGCCGCATTCATCAACTCGATGCCGCGCTGCGTTAGCTGTCCTTTCTGCTTCTCGAACTGCTGAATAAGTTCCAACTCTTGAGCATGCTGATTAGCCAACTGTTGAACAGGGTCAATCTGCCCCTGAGCTTCCTGCATGGGACTTACAGTTTGCTGAGCGCGGATTTTGGCGAGGTTTACCTGATGCTGCTGCTCCAACTGCTCCGAGGCGCGGTTGTACTGCTCCTGTGAGATTATCAGCTCACCGTTGGCGTTCTTCTGGTCTTTCAGACTGTCGAGTGCCTTACGCTGGGCGGCATAGTCGGCGTTCTCCTTGCGCTCAGGCACCGCATTCTGTGCTTTCAGGGCTGCGGTCTTATCCCATGCGGCTGCGGCGTCTCTTTCGACCTGGGAGACCTGCTGAGGCGTCGGGTTAATTAGCTTCTGTTTGGCAGCTAGTATTGCCTGCTCACGGGAAAGATCGCTGGTGGAGTCGGCAGAGATAGCGGCTTTCTGGTGATAATCTTCGAGGATGCGGGCGTTGCGTTCGGCCTGAGTACCGGCCTGCTTTGCGGCTGAGTTTGCCGAGCTCTGGGCGTCCCTGTCTTTTTTTGCCGCCTCTGCGTTAGCTTCCTGCTGCTTATAGGTCTGCAGTCTGACCTGATAATACTCCCGGAATGCCTGAGTACCGGATTTCAGCCCCTGTCTCTCAGCATCGCGCCAAGCCTGCGCCTGCTGTTTGGCGACCCCGGTCTGCTTAGTGATGAAGAGCTCCTGGCGTGCCTGCTGAAGGGCCTTTGCCTGGCTGTCACCAAGACTGACAGTAATAGCCTTAAGTTGCGCCAATCGGGCTTCTGCTGTTACCGCACTGCTGGCAATCGCAAGAATCCCTTTAGCATACTCCGTTGCCTGCTCCCTTCCCTTCTGAGTATCGTTATGCGTATCCTGAAGCATCTTATTTAAAGCCATAAGATCGTCAGTGGTGGGCTTAGCTTTATTGCTAACATCAGATAGCATTTTGGTAAATTTGAATGCGCTCTCGTTCGTCCACTCAAAGCGGCTGGCTATCGCATCAACCGTATCGGCCATGGAAAGTGCTATAGTCTGGAAATTCGGCCCCTTTGACATGGCCTGTTCCATAGCCTTTCCGTAGTCATCTGTTGTAACGCCAAGATATTTCAGATTTGCGTTGAATAGCTTAATGCTGGGAGAGGCGCCGGAGAATCCCGAAGTAATGCGGTCAGTAAGAGTTATAAATTTACCTGTGACATCCTGGATCTCAGAGGGTAGCTTCGCCAGGGCATTGCCTAGCTCTAATTCTGCCTGCTTTTTCATGGCCGTTGCCACTGAAAGGTTAATGCGAGCCATCTCAGCATATTTATCTGAAAGCGCAGCTACGCCATTACTTGACACCGTCATTACATCATCGAGTGCTTTAGTGGCGTCCTGCAACGCTTCTAGAGCATCCTTACCCTTACCCAGGGACGCAACCAGTGTTCCAGCCACTGCCGAACCAATTGCGATTACAGCACCGAGAACGGCGCCACCCGGGCCGAATGCTCCAGCCAACTGAGATCCCTGCTGTGCGAATGCTACCAGGGCAGACTGGCCACCCTGCACCTGAACAACAAAATCCTGTACCTGATACCCGGCCTGCTGCATGGTATTTTTCCAGTTGCCGTGGCTTTTTGCTCCCGTATCAATCCCCGTTTTCATGTCATACAGTCGCCCGGTAAGCTCACCTATCTTCTGCTTTTCTTCATCGGTAGCCTTTGAGCCAGCCCGGATCTGAGCGGCGAGGATGGCCGCGCTGCGTGCGCCGTTCTCCTGGGCTTCGTCGAGAATTGCCAGTTGGTTCCCCAGATTTTCAAGGATAGCCTCCGCTCTGGTGAACTCAGCCCCAGCGCCGCCGGCACTTGAACCAGCTTCCTGCATAGCCCGCGTGATAGCATTCACATTTGAGTTTAAGGTTTTGAGCGAGCTATCCATTGAGCGAGCGTAGCCAGAAAGTTCATTAAATGAGGTTCCGGCACTCGATGCGGACGAACTCAAATTATCAAAGGCTTTACTGCCATTTTTCGAATCAGCCGAAAGAGCATCAAGAGTGCTCTGTACCTTGTCCATACCCTTGAGGAACGGTAAGACATCAGCGTCAATTTCAATGTAATAATTACCAAAATTAGCACCCATACGCACCTCAGTGTACTGTCGTGGAAGACTGTTTTTTTAAAGCCTTAGTCGTCATGAAGGTGATGACGTAAGCACCATGTTCAGTCAGACGATACTCCGGGCCATCGAGTGAAATTAACCGCAGTAGCATTTGATATGCCTCACGCTCAAATGTCGCCCCGTATTGGTTTTTAGCTGCTGAAACTGAGTTATCCACCAGCCCAGCGGCTAAAAGGTGCGTTTCAACATTGCCGCTGACGCCATCAACGGTAATTACGTTATTTCCAGTTTCCCGGCGCAGATCGCGGATGTAGGTTTCAGCGATAGCCTCTGCCAGACGTTGTAGCTGTTCCATTACGCCTCCATTTGTGTGCTTAAAGCGCGATCCATCAACTGACGCGCGATAACGTGGATGGTTGGAGCAATACCCAGCGGTGATTTCTTCCGTTCATTTTCCTGCAGCGTACGGAGTTTCTCGATTTGCTCTAGGCTGAGAAGGACGGGTTTTACGGATGGTGTTGTCATTGCGTACCTCCTGATATTTATACAGTGATTATACTTGCAACTTTATCAACACTCACACAATTCATTGCGAAAATTGAAATGATTATTTTATGGTCACGATCGATTTCTCTTGTTTTAAGGCGATAAAAAACCCCGATAAACGGGGTTCATAATTTAACGATGAGGGGATTACTTCATCCATGCCTGCTGTATTGCACAGTCAGCTTGTTGGAATTTATCTGCCTTGAACACAAGAGCATTTATGCCATCTGTTTGTGTTTTATTTTTTGATAGCGTTGCATGTATAAACTCTTGAATCTCTCCGCAGCTCATACCTTTAGCAAGCTGGTCTTTATTGATTATCTTGAGACTTTTTAATACTTGCTCGCTAAGATTTTCAGCATCATGCTCAGACAGCCCCTGAATTGATTTGGCTTCATTTTGGAAAAGCTTTATGGCTCTTACGCGCGCCTGATACTGCTCATTGGTTGGCACCGCATAAGCCGCTGCCGTCGCTCCTAAAAGAGTGATGGCTAACAGTATTTTTCTCACATTCTTATCTCCAGAGGGAATAGTGAATAAAGCCTACCAGCGTATCACTAACGGAAAAACTGAAATATTCCGCAGCGAAGTAAAACAATCATCAAGCTTTCTCCCCCTTCATCCTGAACGCCTTCCCGTTCGGCCTGCCGATCCTCATCCTTTCCTGTATCCGGGACGCCGCCGCATAGCTGGCCCGCTAGGTCGAAGCGGCTACCGCCAGCGACCAGCACCTCCTGATACTGCGTACGCCGGGTATATGCCGCCGGGGCTGCCTTGAGGGATCCTGTGCCGAAGGCGTTACCGCCGGCTGACGCCGACTTTCTGGCTAGTGGCTGGCATCGCAGATGATACTGGAACAGCCGCAGGAGCGGCGCGCAGCGGCTTCTGATAGATGCCTTTCGGCTTAAGGTTAATAGATAGTGTTTACATTAGATCCCCCTCAGTACAGCACATCGTCATTAAATGGCGGCGTCTGGTCGTAGTCCTCATAGCCCGGCGCGGCAGGTTGCTGCTGTGCACGCCGTAGTGCGTCTGTTGCTTGCCCCTGCTGCCCCTGTCTGCCTCCGGGGCGGGCTGTTCTGGCGCTGATCACACTGTCGGCCAGTACCTGGTAACCCTGCTGGGTGCCGCCATCCTGGCCCGTCCACTGATTGATCTGCATATTGCCCGCCACACTCACGAGATCGCCTTTCTGGTGTTTGGCCAGCGCATCGGCCTGCTTCCCAAAGGCAATGACGCCCAGCCAGAAGGTAGCCTGCCCGTCCGCTGCGGCATTGCACGGCAGCGATACCGCCAGCCGGGCCATAGCCATGCTCGTACCTTTTCCCGTTGTCCGGGTCTCAGGGTCGGCCACCAGCCGCCCGTATGCTGAAATTTGTGCTGCCATGCTCACCTCTCTCTCGGCCAGGCTCTGTTTTTTTTCTGATAATAAACAGAAATAGTGTTGGTTCAGTTGGTTCAGTTGGTTCACTGCCCGCCAGCCCGCGCCGTTACTGGGTTTTCCTGAACCAACTTCAGCAATTTTGCGTTGGTTCAGCGGGGCATTCTGTTGGTTCACCGCCTGCCAGGGAAAAAACTCTACGCGCTGGCGTTGGTTCAAAACAGGCATTTGTTGGTTCAGTGTTGGTTCAGATTCATAATTAAAATGCTTATAAAACAGTAACCTTTAATTACTGAACCAACTGAACTGACTGAACCAACACCTTTTACTCGTATGTGAGAAATACTATTCCTCTGGCTGGTTGTAGTCCTCCGGCAGGTAGCTGAGGACGTAAACGTTGATCTGCCTCCCCTGGATACGTGGAGACTTGCGCTGATATCCGCGTCCGCTGCTCGGCGGCGTCAGCATTCCCGCTCTTTTCAGTACTTCGGCAAACTGCTTGTGATTAAAGCCCGCGGCGATTTCCTTCTCGAACGTTGCCGGGAACGTATAGAACGATATCGGGCTCTCGTCGTGTTCCCCCTGGCGCCGCCGGTAGCCTGCTAGTTCTTTTATTGGCAGGTCGGCCGGGCTGTAAGGAAACGGCGCAAACCGGCTCAGGCCGTAGGCGTTAAGAAACGCCTCCGTTTGCTCGATGATCTGCTGATGCTCTTTGTTGCCAGTGCCGAACTCCCGCAGCCAGGCGTTATAGCTGTGCTGTACCGCATCCCGGCAGGTCTGTGCATCCCAGCCGGTGATGCCGGCGCTCAGCAGCAACGCCGCCTCCAGAATAGCGAACCTGGCGGCTACGCGATGTACCTGCTCGCCGTAGTCTGCAGGTATCAGGCTGCGCCAGCGGGCCTCACACCCCCGGACAGCTTCTGTAGCCTGCTGCTGGTGGTCGGCCAGCCACTTAATCCACTGCCGCCCAGCGGCGCCGTGGTGGTGCTGGTATGCCTCCTTCAGCGCATCCGCGTGCTGCTTGCCGTTCTGGTGCTCGTGGAAGTGAACCGCCTTACTCAGCGGGATATTCAGCAGCCGCACCAACTGACCGGCTTTAGTCTTGCGGCCGGTGGTCGCGATGAAAGTTTCTAAGTCCATTTCCCCGGTACTGATCGCCACCGTACGCCAGCGCTTCAGATCCCGGTTCCCTCCTTCCTTTGCGCCTTGCAGTTTACCCACGCCATTAAACAGGGCATACGCTGACTGCGAAACACTTACCGGATCAGATCCCTGGCCTACTTCATCCAGCGGCATCAGCCCGTCATTATGGGCAGCAGCTTCGTTAGCAAGTCCCAGCGCCGTGCCGTACCACGTCAGGCGCAGTAAATCCGGGTTGCCATACAGGCTGCTGGCCACGTTCGCCGTGGTGGTCTTGCCTGCGCTCGACTGCTCATAGAAGTGGATCCCGAAGCCATCGGCGCCAGCCAGGCCAATCAGCGGCGCCGCCAGCGCTGCGGCGGTCGCAGTCATCATGGAGTAGTTACCGGCTACCAGGTGCGCCACGCTGCCGCGCCAGTCCTCAGCGGTGCCTTTGACGGTGTAGCCGGCCGCCGCCGAGCTGCGGCCGTTGAACAGCACCGGATGTTCCGGCGTTCCGATAACCTCGCCGTCCGGCATGATGTATGCCCCGCTCTGCCAGCCCGTCGCGTGGGCAACGCGCCACAGCTCCCGCGCGCCGCTGCGCTGTAGCCAGTCGGCCAGGATCGCGCGCAGGCTGCTTTTGGTGGTGACGTTAATCCCGCCCGCCTTCAGGGTGCGCCAGCCTTCACGCTCGCCAATATCAGCCAGGGGGATTGCGGCCGTCGTCAGAGCGCTGACCCCGAATGCCTGCCAGCGGATAATCAGGTACTGGTCTTTATCATCCCGGCCGGTGCCCACCACTTCCAGCGGCGAACACAGCCACGCTTCCTGGTTGATAACCTCCCCGCTGTCCTTGTCCACTTTCGGTGTTACCCAGAAAACGCCGTCTGCGCGGCTCTCAACATGCGGCTTAAGCGGGTCTTTCTCTGGCTGGCCGGACTTTCCGCCCTCAATAGCCTGTAACTGCGGTTTTACGCTGTCCCCCTGCGGTTGATACATCGAATCGTTAAAGGCTGCTGTAGCGGCTGCCAGCCCATGCTGTTGGTGGTAGTCGTTCCAGTCGGCCTTATAGTCTGTCGGCGGCACGGATACATAACCATCCACGGATAAGGCCGCTTTCTCGGCACGCTCTGTGCCGGTGTTGGGCTTGTCGTCTAATCTGTCGTTATCGGCGGCAATGACGATCTGCGCCAGCGGGTACTTTCGGCGCATCACTTCCGCGACGGGCAGCAGGTTGCCCGCGTCTATTCCTGCTACTGTCATAGCATCAGGGCAAATTAAGTGACACGTTAGAGCAGTAGCCAACCCCTCGGCAATTAACACGGTCTGCGGGTCTTCTGGCGTGTTCACGGCGTGATATGCGCCGCGCTTTGCAGAGCCGGCCACCAGCCGCTTCACTCCTTCACGCGTAATGATCTGCGCTGCCACGACTGCGCCAGCCTCATCTACCAGGGTCAGCAAAATTGAACCATCGGAAAGAATGGGGAAGGAGAATCCGTTCAGCCCCTTATCAGTCAGGTATTCAGATTCGCCCTGAGTGGCGTTCTGGCGCCTCTCATCGTACAGACGGGAAAACGTAGCCCGGCGCTGCTGTGCGTCCACTGCCGCCCGCTGCAGGCGCTCCTGCTCCAGTTGTGTGCGCTCGGCTTCCAACTGCTCCCGCCTCTGGCTGGCAGTGGCTTCGTCCTGTACTGCTGCCCGGTAATCAATACCCAGCACATCAGCCGCCAGTCGCGCGGCCTCTGAGGTATCGCATTTGTTCACCTTTCGAATTAGGTCAAGGCCGTCACCGGCGCCGCACTGGTTGCAGATAAAGCTGCCGCGGCCGCCATCATCGAAACGGAAGCGATCGGAACCGCCACAGGACGGGCACGGGCCATGCCTGCGCGGTGAATCCGGCACATTGATATGCAGGCCCGCCAGCACCGAAGGCCAGCGACCAGCGGCGGCATGAGTCACTTCGCGAATGAGGTCGATATTACGCATTCTCACCCCCGTGATTGCCTGCCACGGTTGCGCCCATATCGTTAACCATGCTTTGCCATATTTCACGACCGCGCCCGGTCAGACCGGTAGCGGTGACGCAGCGGCTAAGCAGCTCGATCCCGACGCTTTCCCACTGCGGGTAATGTTCTTTCAGCGCCTCCAGCGCGTAGCCGTCGATGAGGTCGCGGACGCCTTTCACGCCACCAACAATCTCCACGCGGACAGACTCGCCATCCACATCAATCATGAAGTAATCGCCGTTGCTGGTGGCGGTGATATGGTCATACAGCGCCGCAGCATACTGGTTCGCCAGCGCATTCAGACGGAAGTTCTTAGTAATCATCTGGCCCCCTCAGTGCGCCAATGGCGCGTCAGGCATACCGCGCTCTTCCAGATCGGCAATGAAGCTATCATGCAGCGATGCCAGCATCTCGCGCCCGGTGGGCGTGAGTTCCCCGACGTCCACATCCAGCATGGACTGATAAAACACAATGGCTTTTTCAGCACCCTGTTCAGGGCCGTAACGTTCGATAAGTACCCCCTCAATGTTGTTCGCCATTGCCAGGCGCTCAGAAAAGGGGTAAACCGGAATTGACACTTTGCCATTGGAATAAATCGCCACCTGCGATGATGTGCCGTCAGGTTCAGTAACCGTGGTGGTGCCGTTTTCGCGCTTCATCTCAGAAATGAACGTCGCAGCAATCAGCCAGCGCCACATGGTGACGTTATGCTGCGCGGTAAAGTCGAACCAGCCACGCGCCCCACCGTCAGCCACTGCAAAATGCAGGGTAAATCCTTCATCGGGGATTTCGTCATACCTGCCGCTATCAAGGTGAGTTACCGCGTCTGAATAGGTAACAAGGCAAACATGCTCATTCATGCCGGCATCATTGCGGGTCATGATATTGACGCCGCGCGGCGTGGCTTCGGCGTGGAATAAGTCGTGATTTGCCGATTTAAAGGTCAGTACGTTGCTCATGCTTTGCCTTCCCGTTCTGCCAGTTCTTCAATCAACCAGGCCGTAACGTCACCAGAGAGACGCCTTAAGAGGGTTGCTAAGGCTGAGATTTCGCTATCAACGAGCCGATGAGGGTGATCCTCAACAAGACGGCAAATGATTTCAGTCTGGTGAGCACGCTCAGCAGCTTGCTCAAGGGTGATTTCACGGCTCATTTCCCCGCCCTCCCTTTGGCTTCTTTTTTGCTGATTGAATGCAGGAATGCGGCGTTTGCAGAAGTATCGCTCAACGCACGGGTAACTTCTCCGATAGTTCCCAACATTGCGCCAATGTTGTACATGTCATCCCTTGCGGTTCCCTCAGTGTAGTTGTCGCTACTCGCAGCCCAGAACATCAGGCTGCCGATAGAACTCACTCCAAGCATTAAATTACTCACGGCAGCATCTGCTCGGTTCTCGATTCCTTTCAGGTCGTCAGGTGAGCAATCGTCAAAGCCACCGCGCATCAAATCGTTATACAGGCTCATGCCTCCCCCTCCTGCCGTTCACTTACCAGACGGCTAACCTTGCGCTCCGTTCGTATGGCTGCGCATCGCATTTCAACTATTAGCGTCCCAAGCCGCGCGGCAAAAAGCGGGTTGGCGGCACGCAGTGGTTTATCAAGGTGCAAATTCCACAATTCCAGAAGCTCACTGGCGTAAATGACTACCGCCGCCGCATCTCCTGAGTGGATAACTTCGGGTGGGGTAGTGATTTCGTTGGGGACGGTGGTAATCGCGGTGCTCATGCTGCCACCTCCTGAACGCGTGTAATGCGTACATGGCTGAGACCTTCACGCTGCGCCTGAAGCACTGCGTGGGCAGTTGCTGTTTTAGTGTCGCTGGATGTGAGTTGATAGCCGATCCCTACCGTTAAACCGCGCTTATTAACGGCGTAGCCGGTGATGCGGAAATAGTTACGCATGGCGCACCTCCGGCAGTTCATTACCTTCCAGCAGACCATGCAGATCGCGCAAAGACATCTCCAGCATGGCAATCAATGCCTCCAGATAGTCCTCGCGAGAATCAGCTTTACTGTCCAATACATCACGCATCAGCTCCGCCAGAGAAATCAGGTGGTGGGTGCGTTCAGTTGGATTAACAGGCACATCGTAGGTTTTAAGCATGAGCCACCTCCAGACGGATACGGCCAGCGAAAAAGCAGACGTGATCCCGAACCAGAGAACGGCGGGCATCACGCTCAGAAGGTGCGGCGATATGGTGAAGTTGGGGTTTAATTGTCGGCATATCGCGGCGAACAGCGGCGATAATCCAGATGAATTGCGGAATTTGGGTAGGGGTAGTAGCCAACATGTGGCAGCCTCCGATAACTGGGGATTAAACCCATCACCGGAAACGCCAATTTCACTGGTGATGGACTGGACAGGGTTGGCGTAACCGGCGTTATCGGAAACCGGCGCTTCCGAAGAAGCCCCCGCCCAGCCCACCATAATTCTGAGGCAAGTCCGGTATGACACCGAACCGCCGAAAAAAGGGTGTACTGAGCTAACGACACAAAAAAAGACGCTTGGCGCGTCATATGTCGCCGACAACTTTACCAGGACGCCAATCCTGGCACCAGATTTTGCTGGTGCGCTATAACCATAGACCGGGATACCGTCAGGCCGCAAGCCCTTTTTGTCTCGGCGCGGCAATTTATAGCTGGCGGTGTGATGGGCCCCGCATCCAACGCCGGCGACGGACACGCTATCTTCCAGATAGTCAGTTTCCGAACGCTTACCCGCGCGCGTACCTGCCTCGAAATAAACTTCAACAGAGCCACTATTGGCCCACAGAATGACAGGTTTTGACAGGCTCCTGCGGTGACACACCGCCCGAAGATCGTTAACTTTTGCATACATCAGGCCAGCCAGAGAGAGGCTTTTGCGCCGTGCACCGGTAATCATTGCTTCACCTCCGTGTACTCCTTCATGAAGCGATCAATGGGCTGTACGCATGGGAACTGATAGCCCTCGCGATAGAACGTCACGCGGTTATGCGCTACAGCGGTCACGCTCACCATCTGGCCGTGAGCGTCGCGGTAGGAGTGATTTGGTAACGGTGTGCTGGTGGGCTTAACCATTAATGAACCTCCAGCAGATCCGGCTGATACTTGCGCCAAAGCTCGATTTCTTCAGCAGCAAGGCGGGCCTTCTCGCCTTTGCACGACTGCAGGTCTTTACCGCGCTTACTGGCCTTCTTCGTGTACAGCTCTTTGCGCCGGGTATGATCATTCAGGAATGCGAACGGCACTCCGTAGGAGCCGGTTTTGCGGATGGACGGGATAACGTCGCGGAATACCCAATTGCTGAAGCGGTGGGCGAACGTACCGGGCGTGGATGCTTTACGGCTACGGGCAATCAGTTTATAGAAGCCAGATTCTGCGGCCATATTCCAGCTACGCGCCCCGCCGCGCTTACCCGAATGACCCTCAGTTAAAGTTAGGGTCATTACCTCGTCACAGTCCAGAGAGGAAACGGCACTGGTTGGATTGCTGATTTCCAACGCCTGGCAGACGTCAGATACAACGAACCACGGCTCACCGTAAACATTCACAATGCGCACGGTATACCCCTCAAATTTAATAACTGAAATATCGCTCTCTTCGGCTTGGAATATCTCTTTCTGGCTGGCTACAGGCTGAGGGGCAGGCATTGAGACTACCTCGGCTTTGGTAACTGAATGCTTAGTCATGAGCCACCCCCAGACGCTTTGCCAGCCACCGCTGAGACAGGCGGATTAGCTCTGCTTTACGCTGGCCGTACTCCATCCCCATATCGATCAGCGTGATGTTGGTGCTCTCCAGGTAGCTGAAGTGCTCCAGTTGGCCGGCACTCATGCTATCGCGCGGTTCGCCGTCGATACCGTTTACTTGCGCCCACTGCTTAGCGGTCATGCCACCCAGCACAATACGGGCGATCATGTTGCTTTCATTGCTGTAGTGCCGGGCTTGTGTCTCTTTCCCCTGTTCTGCCCTGGCAGCATCCAGAGCGGCGCACATCGGCTTGAAGAGGTTGGCGGCACCAATTCGGGCCTTGAGGTGCCGGCGGTACTTCGCGGCGATTTCTGGCGCACTCAGCTGTAACGCTTCCTCGCACTGGATGAAATAGCGGCGTACGGCTCGGCCCTGTTCGTTGCGCTCAACCATTGCCACTTCTTTAGCCATATCCAGCGAGAGAAGGTAATCATGCTCAATTTGCTGGCGAAATTTTGCGCTCGCCCGTTTTGGTGAGCTCAAATTTTCAACACGGATGAAGTCAGCCCCAGCTACAAATCCGTACTGGTCGATGCGGCCTTTAATCCAGTTGGTAAAGTCGCGGCCCACCCCCAGCGCCTTATGCAGAGCTCTGGCGCTCGCAATATTGGTTTCACGCCCGCCAATCTGACCGGAAATAACAGGGACAATAGCGGCAAAGTCGTTACCGTTAATTACGCCCTGGCTAACATTGGGTTGAGGAGCGCCCTCAGAATTGAATCTGCTTTTTTCGATTTTCATTTTGTCGGCTCCGTTATGCGGCGGTGAAGTTGTCCGGGTAGAGGTTCAGAATGTCGGCGATATCATGCTTAGAAAGCCCGTAGTGTTGGTTGACCGCGGCCATGTGGTTAACGAACTGAATCACCTTCAGCACGTCACCACGGCACGCAAACCGGTAGCGCATGTGCGCCCCGATACCATCAGGATTTTTCTCTTCAAGGCGTTCCAGGCAGATATCAAGCTCGCGCTCAAGTTCGCTCGCATAGTTGCGGCCAGATGAGAGCCGGCAATTGCGCAGGATATCGTTTTCTGTCCACCCACCAGCCCCACAACGCAGCATGTAGGTGCGGGCACGGTGTTTCTTCGGAATGCGCTTTGAGGCTTGAACGGTGTAGGCTGGTGGCGTAACATCAGATCCGCGAGTATCTGAGTTAGCCGCCTGCTGTCCGAGGCGGTTTTCTTTTTTCATCAGGCCACCTTCCCGCGACGTTCTGCTATCCAACTATTAATCTCAACCGCATCGAAAGCGGTGATTTTTTCGCCCAACTTCACGGGCGCAGGAATGCGTTTATCCCTAACCCAGCGATCTAATGTGCCAACATGGATTCCCAGTATCTCAGCCAAGAGAAAGCGGCGGATGTAACCAGATTGGGGGATTGCTACTTGTGCTGCTTGCTGTGCGGTCATATGCCCCGTAACTCCTATATGATTGCTGCTGCTTCGTTACGGTGCAATTAGAGCCTAGCGATTGCTAGATGTCGGGATTTCTACATAAAAAATCCGGATTTCACATAAAAATCCCAAATTTGCTGGAAATTTACCGTGCCCCCTCATCTTTTAACCAGCGCGCTAATGTCTTGGGGTCAATATCTGGCATATTTGCTTCTAGCTCTTTACTTAAAGCCCTGTGCAACTGTGACTCACTGTAAGATTTGAGTTTTTGCTCATTCATACCAACTAATTCAAGAAGTGATTTAAGAGGTCTTTCTGAATCAACCCCAATCCTATTCATGAGCGCCGTCATTAAAGCATCTTTTTTAGGTGCTCTTCGTTTTGTTTCCGCCTTATTTATATTACCATCTCTGTGATTCCTTTGTATGTCACCAGTAACTAAGCTAGCCAAAACCTCACCTCTACGACTGTATAAATACTCTAATTGGTTCCTTGTTATAAATAAGTCTTCTAATGTGATAGTAAGCAAACTAGGTAACTTTATTTTTTCAAAACCACTTTTATCTTCGGAGTCACAATAAAAAAGGTCATCCTCTACAAAACTGCAAGGAGTTAAGTAAATCTCCGGTTCATCCGCTCGATCAGCAGCGACAATTCTAAGGTCTAGAAAGTCAAATGTTATACTTCCACAACTATTTAGCTCATGATAGACCATCTCGTTGTATCCAAATACGAAAAAATTCCAGAATCCCTCTGCATGCCCACAAATCTGACCTTTTTCATTTTTTTTGATATTAAAACCAATCTCTTGCCCATTGATATTATATTTAATATCTGCCTCTAAAGGATTGACCGTATCCACTCCGAGATAAAAGCATGATTTTTTTGACAATACAGCTCTGGGATTTAAAGTGGCTTTACTATTTATTTGCTGTTCGAACCACGGTTCAGCTTGTTCCATGCCTATATTGAAATCGATAGTCGAAGGCATCCAATCAATTCTCAAGCAAAGATTAATTGCTTCAATTTCAGCCCAATGAAGTATATCGCTAACTGTACAGCTCAACAAATCGGCTGCACGTCTAATATTACAATATTCGAGGGCAGGAAGATTTCTTTCAGCCCATAAATTCCCTTTTAATGAATCACTCATTACGCCACCTTTTGCGCATTGCCTTAAAGAGTGGCCGGAACAGGCGGTAAGGCTTTCCGCTTTTCGCCCCGTCGGGCTAGATCCGGTCTATTCGATTACTTCACCTTTCTAATAGGCATTACGTTGTATTCTTCTCCGCCCTCCAGCGCCACCAGCAGATTAGCCCACTGCGCCAGCGCCGCCTTCCGCTCATCAAAGTATTGATGCCGGTTATAGATGCCCTCTATGCCCGGTATTTTGTGGTTAAGGCAACGCTCGGCTATCACCGGGTCAATGCCTATCGCGGCCATCTGGGTGCGCATGGTGCGCCGCAGGTCATGGATACTGAACGGCTCGACGTCAGCCATTTCTTTCAGTACGGACGGCATGACCATATTCAGCGTGGCTCGGCTAACGTGAGCCGTTGTTCTGGCTCGTCTGGCTGGGATTAACCAGCGGCTATCTCCGGCAAAAAGTCGAATCTCTTTAATCCATTCGATCACTGGCGCCGGCAGCGGGATATCGATGTCATCACCATTCTTTGCCCGCGAACCAGGGAGATGCCACACCTCGTTATCAAGGTCGAACTCCGACCATTCGGCGGCACAGAGCTCCATTTTGCGCACCCCAAGCGCCAGAATAATCTTGAACGTCAGCTCATTCTCTCTACTGATTCCGCGCCCGCGGCGTAGCGCCCTGAAGAACATAATCAGCTCATCACGGCTTAACGCACGTTTGCGCCCCTGCTCCTTCCCACCAGCGTCTTTAGAACCAAAGGATATCGCCGGGTTAACCTCTATCATTCCGCGCACCACAGCGTAATCGAACAGGCGCTTAAGCATGCGGAGTACATCATTAGCTACCGTGGGAGATCCGCGCTCTAAAACATCCTGCAGGACGCTATCAATGTGCCGCGGGCGAACGTCCTCTACCTTCAACTTTCCGATGAGCGCAACGATATTCTTTTGCAGGCTGCTGCGGAAAAGCTCCGGGTGTTTGTAGGTGGTTTCTATCTGGCGGGCGTAATACTCAGCGGCAAGCTCTGAAACGTGAATGGCGTTCTTCTCGGCCTCAATCTTCGCTATTGCCTCAGCCTTCCGCTCCTGCTTTTCTGCGGCTACGTCGTATCCCAGCGCCACCCTGGCGGATAACTCTTTTGCTATCTCTCTGGCTTTAGCGAGTGAGAAATCGGAGTAAGAGCCGATCATCATCGTGCGAGACTTCCCCGCCAGCTTATACCGATAGCGCCAGAAAGGAGTTTTATCCTCTTTACGGAACCTCAGATAGAGGCCGTCGCCGTCTGCTCGCCCCTCGAAACTTTCCCCGCTCTTAATCCACGCGCGGATCTGCATGTCTGTAAGTTTTGGCATGTGCGAATACCTGTAAAACCTTGCCGTCATCCAATTGGGTACACAGTGAAATGTACCCAAATTGATTAGAGGTATACCCAAACCGGCAGTTTTGCATTATGGGTACAACTCTGTGTACACGCCAATCATGCGCTTTGTTGCGTCTTTATGATAGCCCATGACAACAAAAAAGCCCGACATATGCGGGCTTTGTGGGTTTCGTGCTGGTGGATGAATCGTCCTGATAGCTTATTTGCTTTTCTTGATGTGCTTGATCAAGCGCTTACGTTTACGCATCTGGTTCGGCGTCAGGGTGTTAC
>PPYE01662105.1_pt1 | contig 19640 bp, 15 predicted proteins | sample 1559881 | NCBI WGS metagenome assembly PPYE01 (sample SAMN08240022, study PRJNA423297) | Human gut metagenome, whole genome shotgun sequencing project. | reverse complement strand
ACTGAGACCGATGTGAAAAACTTCGTTGGGAACCTTGAAATAGTTTTTGTCGGGATCTCGTTTGGGCCACTGTTGGAACCTCATATAGCACCTCCTGTATTCTCCTCCGCCCACTGAATGAACTTTTCTTTCATCACCACCATGCGGCTGCTCACACGCAGTATCGTGAAGTCCGGTTGGTGCATCCGTTCATACCTACCGGACGGCGACACGCCCAGCACCTTCGCCTCACTGTAGTTCTTGTAGACAGATTCTTTCATTTCAGATTCTCCTTTGCAAAAAAGTAAGGACATCAGCGGCGGTACTGATGTCCTTCTGCTTGTATTGTGTCGGAGATTTTGATAGACTGAGAAAAAGGTGTGACCATTTATTTTTCAGGTGGGACAATTTTAAGAGGGGGTGGAGTTCGTATGTATGGAGAGATCGTATTTTATACCCACGGCAGCGCGATTGAGTACGGCGGCGAAATCTTTCCAGCCGGTGAATTGACTGCTGACATATTGAACTTTGCTCCCGAGGACTATCCCCCCATCCAGCGTCTCTTGGACCGCATGAAGGACTTGGCCAAGCAGTATGAGGACACATTGGATCGAGGCGTATGGTGGGAACTGAACAACCAACTGATGGAGCTGCGCAGTCAGTTGATGCGGTATCGGGTGTTTCAGATCCTGCTGAAAGAGGATGACCAGTTTCTCAACGAAACCCAACAGTACACGGAGAGTTACTCCTTTTTTACCGACGAGGAAATGGATGAGCAGGAGTGCTCCAAGGATCGGTGGTTGGAAATGTACCGGCAGAAGGAAGAGGAGGGCTGGATGCCGCCTTTTCTCCTCATAGTGGATGGCAGCCGTGAGGACAAGTGGCGGTACTACAACCTACAGATGGCCCGCTACCGGCGATACATCGACGATGTTATTGTCTTCAATCCTACCATCCATAACTTTATCAACTTCCTTCTCTCCAAATTGAAACGGAACTCCCCTGAGGAGTACGCCGCCGCACTATATCAATTTTATAACGATGAGCGTCTGGTGGAGAAACTGATCGTGAACCCCACCAGCCTGGAGCAACCCTTCTATCAGAAATACGATCCCTGTGTGGTGAGTTATCTGCCCAGAGAACTGCCCGACGGAACCTTTGCCATTGCGCAGGAGCACACAACGGACAGTTTGCAGATGCTGCTGAAGGCCGACTTCATGACAGCGCTGAACGCCGGACATAATATTCGCCGCTGCATTGTCTGCAAGAAATACTTTCTGGTTCGCAGCGGTGTCCATGCCCTCTACTGTGAGGGACGCTGTCCGTTGGATGAGCGGTTCACCTGCCGGCAGTTTGGCAGTTATGAGATCCAGAAGGAATTGGCGCATGATGTGCCGAAGATCAAGGCCAAGATCACCGCCTTTAACCGTATCCGAAAGGACTATCAGCGTGGGATCATCACGGAGGAGGAGATGCGGCGGCTGAAGGATGCCGTGCGGGACAGGCTGTTTGACGCACTGAGCAGCCCCGACATCTCCAATGAAGATTTTGAGAGATCCATATCCTCGCAGCATCTTTATCCTATTTGTAGAGTGACTCGTCAGGCCAATCCCCGAGGTCGTCCCCGCAAAGTGAAGGACGGTGACGACATATGACCAACGAGGAACTGTTGGAGCGGATCGCCAACGGTGAAGAGGCGGCTCTGACCAAACTGTGCCTGGTAAACACAGGCTTGGTCAAGGATCGTGCCCGATTGATTGCCCGCCAGTATCACTGCCTGCGGCAAACCAAATACGGCGGCCTGAGCGATTACGCAAAAGAAACGCTCTCCGAACTGGAGAGCGTGGGAAAACTGGCGCTGGTGGAGTGCGTTCGGGCCAGCAACTATGATGCTGAGAGGGGCCGGTTCACGACTTATGTCACTCCGTTTCTGGACGGAGCCATGCGGCGGCATCTGGAACGCAGCATGGGGACGCTTGCGCTGGACCGGGACAGTATGGGTCTGGTGCGAAAGGCACAGCGCCTTTATTATCAGGAAGGAAAAGAACCCAGTGAGATTTGTGCGTTGCTTGGCATTCCTTTCCGTGCTACCGCCAGAGCGATTACCTACCCCACACATTTCTTCTCTGTCTATGATTTGCAAGGCCCGGACGATGACGGCGATATTTTTGAGCGGCTTGCGTCAACTCGACTATCTGGATCTGCAGAAGACGCGGTGATCCGCATAGTGGCTATGGAATGCCTGCGGGAAGAGTTTTTGCAGCTTTCCAAAAAAGAGCAGGACATCCTGGGTCGCTATTTCGGTGTATACGGCTTTCCCAAGGCAGCCCTGCAGGAGATCGCTATGCGGAATTTACTGAAGGAGTCCGGTGTGGAGAAAGCCAAGGATCAGGCACTGAAACACCTGCGGGATCGGTGTCAGAGTAGCCTTGCATGGAAGCTCCGACGGGCCAGGCGGATGGTGGTGCAGGCGAAACCGATACCGTCCGACTCCGTCCCGCATTCTGCGTGGTGGGAAGGAAAATAATCTCCTCCTTGTATTGTTTTCAGCGGCGCAGTTTCTGTGGTCCTGTTTATCGGACAGTTGCTGCAATAGAATATGTTTTAGTGGAGAATATTGTTGATTTGTGCTATTCTGTAAAAAAGTAGAAATCCACATTTTGAGGTCGATGAATGATGAACACAGCACCTTATAGCGGATCGTTGACTGCCGAGCAATTCTTGTTTTACGAAATTCGAATTGCATCGAAACTTTATGCGCAAGGCGTCTCGGTTGATGAGGCGATCTCCAGAATAAAAGCGGATAACCTTTTTCAATATCCCACAGAACGGGAGGTTGCCCGCATGACCCGGGCCTGTTACCGTCGTTTAGATGCCTTGAACAACCAGTATCTGATACAGGAGATCAGTAGCGCCCCCACCGAGATTGCCAAGCAAATCAACCTCTATGCTATTATGCGGTACAATAGACTGGTCTGGGATTTTATGATCCAAGTCATCGGTGAAAAGTTTCGTACCCAGGACTTTTCCTTTGAGCGAAAAGATCTCAACACTTTCTTTTCTCACCTCCAGGCCCAAAATGACAGTGTAGCTGGTTGGAGTGACAGCACAATCAGTAAAATCAAAAGTGTTTTGGTTCGCTGTCTGGTTGAAACGGAATACTTGGAGCATTTCAAAAGCACAACGCTCAATCCTGTTCTCCTCTGTGAAGAATTGGAGCAAGGGATTCGTGAGAACAATGATACAGAAGTACTTCCGGCATTTAATTGCTTTTGTTGAGGAGGGACAGAGATTATGCTGAAAGCAGAATTGGATCGGATCAGAGAACGGATCTCTGATCCCAATTTCCTTGAAAATAAAGGGTTGAGTAACGAAGTCGGCATTCATGTCTTTTGTTATGATCCTGCTGATGAATTAGTGGTGCAGGATTACATCCGAAGGATCAAAGAAGAATCCGGTACACCATATCGAATTATTGAATGTGATCTCTATGAGATCTTTCTTCAAGTGCTGGAGGAAAAGCGAGTTTTGAAGTCGACTCCCGGTCTGGAAAGCAAAAAGGGAAAAGACTACTTGCTGCAGCAACTTCAGAAAATTGCTACGCCGGAAGCTCTGCTGGCCAAGATGGACTACAGCCCTCATGTAAAGGGACAGGATGTCCTGTTCATGACAGGTATCGGGAAAATTCATCCTTTCATGCGTTCTCATAAGATGCTGGACAGTATGCAGCATCTCTTTGCTGACATTCCGGTGGTGATGTTCTACCCCGGAACTTTCAACGGGCAGACATTGAGCCTTTTTGATGAATTTGTAGACGGAAACTATTACCGGGCATTCAATCTGCTGTGAGGGAGATTAGAAATATGAAGATTCAATCCATGTTCCAAAAGGATATCAACCGTGACATTAACGGCGTTGTTAAAGTTGCCCAGGATGACGAAAAAAGCCTGCATCAGGAATTGAGCGAGTACATCATTACCAAGGAGTTGCGCCGCCATTTCCGGACTTTCTTTGATAACTATACCAAGGCCATTGATCAGCCTACGGATAAAATGGGTGTGTGGATCTCCGGCTTTTTTGGAAGCGGTAAATCGCACTTTCTGAAGATGCTTTCCTACCTGCTCTCTAACAAAGAGGTGCAGGGAGTTCCAGCCATTGACTACTTCAAAGATAAATTTGATGACCCTATGATGTACGCCCAGGCGGTCAAATGCGTGTCTATTCCCACAGAATCCATTCTGTTCAATATTGACATTGAAGGACCTATCAACAAGGATAAGACCGCTGTTCTCCGCACCTTTGCCAAGATGTTTTACAATCACTGCGGTTTCTACGGAGATGACCTAAAAATTGCCAAGCTGGAGCGTTTCATTGACCGGCAGGGCAAAACGGAGGAGTTCCGGCAGAAGTTTGAAGAAGTCAATGGCGGCCCCTGGGTGGAGACCCGTGACTCCTTCGCTTTCTTTGAGGACGATGTGGTAGAGGTGCTCCAGTCCGTTCTGGGCATGAGCGAGCAGGCTGCCCGCAACTGGTTCAACGGCGAGGAGACCAACGAACTGAGCATCGCCCAGCTGGTGTCCGACATTAAGGAGTATGTTGACAGCAAGGGTGACAAGTTCCGTCTGCTGTTCATGGTGGACGAGGTGGGCCAATACATCGGCGACGACGGCGACCTGATGATCAACCTCCAGTCCCTGGTGGAGGAACTGGGTGCCAAGTGCCTGGGCAAGGTCTGGGTCATGGTCACCAGTCAGGAGGCCATTGACTCCGTGGTGAAAATTGCCGGTGACGACTTCTCCAAAATCCAGGGACGCTTCAATACCCGTTTGAGCCTGTCCTCCTCCTCGGTGGATGAGGTCATTAAAAAGCGTGTGCTGGCCAAGACAGAAGAGGCCGACCAACTGCTGCACATGGTTTACGACAAGGAACAGGCCGTTTTGAAGAACCTCTTTGTCTTCAACGACTCTGTTTTGGACATCAAGGGATTTGCTGACGGTGGAGAGTTTGCTGCCACGTTCCCCTTTGTACCCTATCAGTTTATCATCATTCAGAAGGTGCTGGCAGAGATCCGCAAGCATGGTAACTCCGGCAAGCACCTCTCCGGCGGCGAGCGTTCCATGCTCTCTGGCTTCCAGGAGGCTGCACAGAAGGTACAGGAAAAAGATGAAAATGCTCTTTTGCCCTTCTACCTGTTCTACGATACCGTACATACTTTTCTGGAGAGTGCCATCCGCCGAGTGATCGACCGCTGCCAAAACGCGGCGGACAACAATGACGGCATTGAGCCCCAAGATGTGGCCGTTCTGAAGCTGCTCTACCTGGTGCGCTACATCGATGACATCAAGGCCAACATTGATAATATCGCTACCCTGATGGTGGATGATATCCGCACGGATAAGATTGCTCTCCGTGCCTCTGTCACCGCCTCCCTGGAGCGGCTTCAGTCCCAGAACTATGTCTCCCGCAATGGGGACACTTATGCCTTCCTGACGGATGAGGAGCAGGATGTTGCCGTTGACATCAAAAACACGGTGGTAGACTCCAACCAGATCACCCAGAGCATCGCTCAGACGGTGTTTGGGGAGATCTACCCAGCCAAGAAATTTAAGCATGGCCGATACGACTTCTCCTATGACCAGTACATCGATGAAACGCTCAATGGCTCCGCCAGCGGCGGCATCCGTCTGCGGGTCATCACCGTGGCCAGCGACCACTATAAGGACTCCGATCAGCAGCTCATCATGGAGTCCCAGGTAAACAACGAGGCCATCGTAGTCCTCTCCGGCGACACCCCCTATTATGACGAGCTGGAGCAGGCCATGAAGATCCGCAAATATGTCAAGCAGAAGAATGTCTCTCAGCTGCCCGAGACTATCCAGGACATCATCCGCAAGCGCCAGCAGCAGGCCCGCCATCTGGAGGATCGGGCCAAGGGCTATCTGGAAAAAGCCATTGTGGACGCCAAAGTGGTGGTTCACGGCGAGATCATGGCTATCAAAGCCGGGAGCGCCAAAGACAAGCTGGACGCCGCCCTCAGCGGTCTGGTGGAGAGCGTCTACTCCAAGCTGAACATGGTCAACCACTTTGTGGAGAGCGACGCAGACATCCTGGCCATTCTTAACGGCAGTGCCGATGCTGACCTCAGTCTGGTGGGTTCCGGCGCTAACAATGAGGACGCTCTCAACGAGATCAGACAGTGGCTGGAGCTGAAGTCCGTCGGTCCCACCATCTCCATGGGGGATGTGCAGCGGCGCTATCAGGCCATCCCCTACGGCTGGAAGGAGATCGACATTGCCGCCCTCATCGCCCGGCTCATTGCCCAGCAGAAGATCTCCATCAAGTACGGAGGAGCTATCGTCGCCAAGGATGACCGCCGCCTGGTGGACTATCTGCGCAAGAAGTCTGAGGTGGACAAGGCCGTAGTGGCCCGCCGGATCGCCCCCTCGGAGGATCTGATGCGCAAGAGCATCTCCTTCCTGCGGGACTACCTGGGCGCTATGGATATTCCCGGCGACGAGGATGGTCTGGTGCGCTTTGTTCTCAATACCTTTGAAACCAAACTGGCCCACTACCAGGGTCTGCTGGATCAGTATGCCCAGAACCGCTACCCGGAAAAGGAGCAGGTGACCACCGCCCGAGATCTGGCCCAGGATATCCTCAGCCAGCGCAAGGACAATGTGGCTCTGCTGAACCGCATGGTGCAGAAGCAGGACGACCTGCTGGACTCCTCGGAGGACATGGAGGGTGTAGAGCTGTTCTTCAAGAGCCAGCGCACCGTCTTTGACGAGGCGGTCAAGCAGATGAACCGGGTCAGCCGGGAACGGGACTACTTCGCCACCGATCCGGACACCCAGGAGGTCTTCCGCACCATCTCCGGCATTCTGGCTATGCCCAAGCCCTATAACCGCATCGGGGAGCTGCCCGAACTGATTGGCAAGGTGAAAGCCGCCTATCTGGCCCTGCTGGACCTTAAGAAGGAAGAGGTGGCCGAGACCATCCGCCAGTGTATGCAGGATGTCCACCAGTTGGCCGGGGAGGCCCGGGACGCTGGTGCTCTGCTGAAGCAGGCCGACGACTACTTTGCCGGGAAACGGGAAGCTACCAAGGAGGCCCTCTCTCTCACCGAGCTGGACGCCATGATCACCCAGCTGCTCAACCATAAAGACACCGTCTGCAAGCGCATGGAGGTCATGGCCGCCCCTGCGCCGGAACCCCAGGCCAAAGAGAGCGGCGAGGCCAAGCAGCCTGCCCCCGCGCCCAAGAAAATCGCCACCGTGCGCCGCTATGACCTGTGTTCCGTGAAGCGCCTGCAATCCAGGGACGACATTGACGCCTATGTGGAAGGCATCCGCCAAAAGCTCTATCAGACCCTGGAGAGCTGCGACAGCGTGCAGATTAACTAAGAGAAGGAGTGTTCATTATGACTCGAGAGGAATTCTTAAACAATTATTGGGCCTATTATCTCATGCTTGAAGATCGTTTCGTCCATACATTAAATTATGTTGAACTTTCCAAGGCTAATCAGAAGGTATACTCTAACGAATACGCTGCTCTCATTCAGATGATAGGAGCGGAAATAGACTCATTTTTTAAAGTATACTGTGGCTTTAATGCTTCAGATATCAAAAATATTTCCGACTATTACCATAGCATTATGACAACATATCCGGGCATTTTGACTCAGGAAGTAAGCGTTAGGGCAGCTAATATGACTTTCAAACCGTTTGATGGATGGAACGGAACGAAACCAGGGCAGTCGTTATTTTGGTGGTTCGCCTTTGATAAAATTAAGCATAGCAGAACTGCGAATAAGAAAAAGGCAAGTCAAAAAAATACACTGTATGCATTATCAGCCTTATTTTTACTTGAAATGAAATATCTCAGTGATATTACTGCTGCCACACAAGAGCCAGATATTCCGAGTAATCCAACAAAATTATTCGAGCTAAATAACTGGACATACCGTTACCTCAGCGGAAGTGATATGTTCTATCAATTACTAAATGGGAGTGTCATTATAGGGGGCGGTGGAGCAGATAGCATTTAATTTAGCTGTAAAATAAAAGCCAATGACTACATAGTTCAAGGAGAATTGCCATGAACAAATCCGCCATCCAGAAATTTGCCATCTGGGCCCGTACCACGCTCATGGAGCAGGTGGCCCAGCGGGCCTATCAATACGGTATCACCCAGGACGGCTATGGAGAGGAAAACGCCGTCACCGTCAACGGCATGGCCCTGTCCTCCCAGGAGCAGAGCCAGCGCCGGGAGTTGGTGCGGGAGATCCAGGCCAAGGGCTATGACCAGGTGGTGGAGGAAGTGGCCTACACCTGGTTCAACCGCTTCATCGCCCTGCGGTATATGGAGGTCAACAACTACCTGCCCAGTCACATCCGGGTGTTCTCCAACGCCCAGGGAGCCTTTGACCCGGAGATCTTGAAGGAGGCCCTCCACATCGACCTGCCCGGACTGGATCAGAGCAAGGTGGCGGAGTATATCGAGAAGACGGACAACGAGGCTCTCTACCGCTATCTGCTCCTCACCCAGTGCAACGCCCTCAACGAGGGTCTTCCTAAGATGTTTGAAAAGATGGGCGGCTATACCGAACTGCTCTTCCCCAACAACATTCTCCGCCCGGACAGCGTCCTTGGCCGCATGGTGGCCGACATCCCCGAGGAGGACTGGACCGACCAGGTGCAGATTATCGGGTGGCTGTACCAGTATTATAACACCGAACTGAAAGCCGAGACCTTTGATCTGCTAAAAAAGAATGTGAAGGTCACCAAGGAGCGCATCCCCTCCGCCACCCAGCTTTTTACCCCCGACTGGATCGTGCGCTACATGGTGGAAAACTCCCTGGGGCGGCTGTGGCTGGAGGGCCACCCCAACCCGGCCCTGCGGGAGAGCTGGAAGTACTATCTGGATGAGGCGGAACAGGAGCCGGAGGTGGAAGCCCAACTGGTGGTACTGCGCGCCCAGCGGCAGACTCTTCGGCCCGAAGACATCACCCTCATTGACCCCTGCATGGGCAGCGGCCACATTCTGGTCTATGCCTTTGATGTGCTCATGCAGATCTACGAGAGCGAGGGGTGGAGCCAGCGGGACGCCGCCGCCGCCATCGTCCAAAAGAACCTCTACGGTCTGGACATTGACCGTCGGGCGGCCCAGCTGGCCTATTTTGCCGTCATGATGAAGGCCCGGCAGTATGACCGTCGGTTCTTCACCCGAGGCATCCAGCCCAACCTGTACCACCCCGGAGCATATGCCGAGGGACAGGAATTCGGCTCCCTGCTCATGGTGGATGAACTGGAGTCAAAGCCGGAACAGCCCGACGAGATCACCCTGTTTGACGGTGACTATGCGGATAAGCTGAATACCTGGAACTTCCGCTCTCTGTTGGCAAGGCAGTACGATGTGGTGGTCACCAACCCGCCCTATATGGCGGTGAGCAATGGCAACGCCGCCCTGAACAAATTCGTCAAAGACAACTACCCGGATAGCAAGGGCGACCTGTTCGCCTGCTTTATGGAGCGGTGCGGGCGGTTCACCAAGCAAGACGGCTACCAGGCTATGATCACCCAGCACGCCTGGATGTTCCTCAGCAGCTTTGAGAAGCTGCGGGCCAAACTGCTCCAGTCTGCGGACATTGTGAACATGGCCCACCTGGGCCCCCGGGCCTTTGAGGAGATTGGCGGCGAGGTGGTGCAGACCACCAGTTTTGTGCTATGTAGAGCCTACATTAGAGGATATAAAGGAGCCTATTGCCGCCTGGTGGATCCGACTACCCAGCAGGGCAAAGAGGAAATGTTCCTTGCGGGTGAAAACCGCTACACTGCCCAGCAGTCCAACTTCTCCAAAATTCCTGGTTCGCCGATTGCGTATTGGGCAAGTGTGAAAATATTTAAAGCCTATGAAAATGGAGAACTCATTGGAGATATTGCCGATGTAAAAATTGGCATGGGTACCGGAAAAAATGAGATCTTTGTTCGTGAATGGTGGGAAATATTTTATAGTAGGATTGATTTCTCACTAAAATCTGTGGATGATTTGGAAACGAGTACAGGACGATACTTTCCGTATAACAAAGGTGGAGAATTTAGACTTTGGTTTGGAAACCTTCAAGAAGTTCTCTGGTTTGATGCAGAGGGCCGCCGCTACATGGACACAATGAGTGGGCATAGAGAAAATGGAGCACATGATTTTTACTGTAAGGAAGGACTAACATGGTCTTTTATTAGTTCTTCTAAATTTGGTATTCGTTATTTGCCAACAGGATGTTTCTTTGATGTAGCAGGTTCCACCCTTTTTTCCAGAAATGATAACTTTTTTACTCTGGGTTTCTTGGCTTCTTGCGTTTGTTTTGAGATTCTCAAAATCCTTAACCCGACACTTAACTATCAAGCAGGAAATATCAAAAACCTTCCGTTACTAATTGATAGAAAACAAGAAGTAAATAACCGAGTAAATCAAAACATTCAGATATCAAAACAAGACTGGGATTCCTACGAAACCTCTTGGGATTTCAAGCGGCATCCGCTGGTGTGAGGTGCACTAATGTCCATTCATCTTGATAGATTTGATCAAAATATTGCAAGAGTAGATAATCTTTGCAATTTATTTGAAGCTGTCAAAGAAAGCAAAAAACGCCCGACCGTCAAAGAGGGAGATATTCTCCGAGCTGCAGTTGTTTTTTTGCATTCAGCCCTTGAAAATTATCTAAGAAGTGTAATTGCAGAGTGGCTGCCAAAAAAAGGAGATAAAAAAGCCATAGATGGAATATCCCTTCCAACATCAGAAAATCGCCCCGAAAAATTTATGTTGGGGACTTTACTTACATTTTCTGATAAAATGGTTTCTGAACTCATTTCAGATGCGGTTCAAAAACATATGTCACGGGTTAGTTTCAATGATTATACCGATATATGTAGTTGGCTTAACAAAATTCAGATAGATACATCAGGATTTAAGGAGTCGGAACTTGTTAACAACATGATAAAGCGACGGCATAAAATTGTGCATGAAACCGATGCAAATCAAAAAAACGGTCCCGGAAATCACTATGCAACTTCAATAAATTTGCGGACTGTAAAAGCATGGGAAAATGCTACTATTTCTTTGATAAACGAAATAGAAAAACAAATTGTTAGGTGGTAAGAACTAATAATGTCAACGCTAATCTCCAATAAATTCTCTGCCTGGCAGGTGGAATGTGAAGCTCGGTTCCAGCATCTCAAAGCCAATGAGGAGGAGCTGAACCGCATTTTCATTGACATCTACGGTCTCCAGGACGAGCTGACCCCCGAGGTGGCCGACAAGGATGTCACAGTACATAGAATTTTCAATACCAAGGACGATGTCCCCGAGTCCATGAAGGGCAGCAATTATGTCCGCACCCTCCGGGACGAGATCGTCTCTCTCATCTCCTACGCCGTGGGCTGCCTCTTTGGTCGCTACTCTCTGGATGTGGAGGGGCTTGCCTATGCCGGCGGCGAGTGGGACTCCTCCAAGTATCAGACCATCATCCCGGACGCCGACAACATCCTCCCCATCTGCGACGACGACTACTTCGAGGACGACCTCACCGGCAAGTTCGTGGACTTTGTCCGGGTGGTCTACGGCGAGGACACTCTGGAGGAAAACCTGAAATTTATCGCCGACGCCCTGGGCGGAAAGGGTACGCCCCGGGAGATCATCCGGTCTTACTTCATCAACGACTTCTTTGCCGACCACTGCAAGACCTATCAGAAGCGGCCCATCTACTGGCTCTTTGACAGTGGCAAGAAAAACGGTTTCAAGGCCCTCATCTACCTCCACCGCTACCAGCGGGATCTGCTGGCCCGGATGCGCACCGACTATGTCCATGAGCAGCAGGAGCGCTACCGCACCCAGCTCTCCCACCTGGCCGACGCCCTGGAGCACGCCTCCGGCGCGGACAAGGTCCGCCTCACCAAGCAGCAGAAAAAGCTCCAGGATCAAAGCCGGGAGCTGCAGACCTACGAGGAAAAAATCCACCACCTGGCCGACCAGAACATTGAACTCGACCTGGACGATGGGGTAAAATACAACTACGCATTGTTTGGGGATGTGTTGGCTAAAATCAAATGAGAGGAGGCGGTCACCATGGCGATTCAATCCATCCGTATCAAGAATGTCATGGCGTTTGGCGCTAAAAAAATAGGCGACAATGAATTGCCCTTTGAGCTTACTTTTTGTCCTGGTATCAATGTAATTATTGGTGAAAACGGCACAGGTAAAACAACTATTTTAAAAATGGTTTACGCCGCCGCACAAGCACCAAATGAAAATCAAAGAGAAGTCTCTTCTTATTTCTTTCATAACTATTTTTCTCGGAATACCAAGGTGAGAGACCTCGTTGCAAATACGAAAGATCTAATTGAAAATCCAAGATTTGAGGTTTCAAATGGTGTAAAGAGCTTTTGTGGCGTATTTTCCCGTGATACATTATTTTCTTACAATACTGATCCAAACTGGGATATGTCTGCGGTGTTTATTCCTACTACTGAGATGCTGTCTCATTCCAACGGATTTTTAGCGTTGAATCAGAAATATCAAATGCCATTTGATCAGACTCAAGTAGATATTATTGTCAATGCCTCTTTGCCGGAAGCGAAAGAGATGCCCTCTTATATGCAGGCTATTCTGGACAAAATTGGCACTGTCATTGATGGTGAAGTCATCCAGGAGGACGATGAGTTCTATGTGCTGAAAAAAGATGGTCGCAAGTTGCGCTTTTCCTTGGAAGCAGAGGGCCTTCGCAAACTGGGCCTGCTGTGGAAACTCATCCGCAACGGTCTACTGGAGCCTGGTTCGATCCTGATTTGGGATGAGCCGGAGGCTAACCTGAATCCTGAGCTGTTCTCTCTGGTAGCGGAGATCCTGCTGGAACTGCAAAAGAACGGTATTCAGATTTTTGTGGCTACCCATAGCTATAACTTTGCCAAATACCTGGAGATCCGCCGCACGGAAAGTGACCAGGTACAATTCCACAACCTCTACCACAGCGCGCAGCCCGGCGTTATCGAGGCTTCCTCGGCCTACCGCATGGAGGATCTGCACTACAATCATATCATGATGGCGGACAACAAACTGTTGGACGAGATCTACAATCTGTGAGGTGGATACGATGCCAGACAGATTGATAGAAGAAAACGGCCGATATGTGTTGGATTGCCACAACGCCATCTGGGCAACCGATCAGATTCACCCTACCTACCAGCAGGCGAAAGTGCGGTTGAACGATGTGGATTTTGTCCTGGAAACGGAAGATCTGCTCATTTTGGTGGAGTATAAAAACGCCAATATTGACGGTGCTGCACTCCCGGAGACCTTCAATCCACACGATGATAAGCGGGTAGATACAATATGGAGAAAGTATTTTGATTCTCTCCACTACCTTGCACTAAAAGGTAAAACGAAGCCCAAACACTATGTTTATATCGTAGAATATCCCAATGGGGATGCAACGGCGCGGAAACGGCTGCGTATACGCATCAAAAAGGATTTGCCCTTTTCACTACACAAAGTGTTGGGTATCGAGCCAGAGGTTATTTCTGAATTCTCGGTCCTCTCAATCCAAGAGTGGAACGGCCATGAACTCTACGGGAAATTTCCTCTCATCCCCGTTGCTACATAAGGAAGGAGTCCACCATGTCCATTGAATCTATCCAGTACGCTCTAAAGGAGCGCTTTGCTGCCCCTCTGCCTGAAATTTACCAGCGCCGCATTGTCTTCTGGCAGGACGAGGAGCGGGAGTTTGAGGGCATGGTGGACGAGCTGGATCTGCCGGGCGTGGAAATCGTCAAGCTCACCGGCTCCAACAACTTTGAGGTCAAGAAGCAGCTGCTCCACGACGACCTCACCAGCAATTTTCTCATCTACAACCCATTCTCCTACGAAAACTCCAAGGATAACTGGCTGCGGGACATTGAACTGTTCAGCGAGGAGTACCGTGCGGACTATATTTCTATGCTCATGAGTGAGCTAAATGTGGCCTCCGGCCCCGCCATGCGCAAGACAGTCAAACTCTATGCCAAGTTCCTGGACAACAAGGAGCGCAAAGGTAAGCTGCAAAAAATCGGCCGCAGCTATGAGACGCCCATCCAGTTCCACATCGATGTGATGGCGGTCCTGGCCGGTGTCCCCGGCGGCTCGGCTCAGGATGTATTTATCTCCGTACTCTCTCACGGGCTGGATGAGGAAACCAACACACCCATTTCCAACATCAAAAAGTTCGGCAACATCGACGCTTTTTGGCAGTTGGTACGCAAATACACCGGCTATCAATACGAAGAAGAAAATCCGCTGGGTCTTTTTGCGGCTCATGTACTGCTGACTGCCCTATCCCAGACCATGAGTGCCAGTGTGTTCAAGGGACTGGAGCGGTTCCTCGCGGAGTCCAACAAGGCCTACTGCTATAGCATGGTCCATGAGTGGCAGAACCGGGAGGACCATTCCGCTCTGCTGGAGCTCTGCCGCAGTGTGGAGCAGGAGCTGCAGCTGCCAACCCGCTTTGACAAGCAGGAGATCGAAACCCTGCTTACGGGCGATATCTTCCCCGCTATCCATGAGAGTATCCTGAAACGGTTTTATGACGAGATCTCCGGCCAGGTGGTGAAAACTGACCTGATGCTGAAAACAGTGGAGAACCGCCGCACCTCCGGCTGGTATGAAATGTTTTCTAATTACTATGAGTGCCTCTACCATGTGGCCCGGATGCAGGACTTCTACCAGGAACACGCGGGCGGGTTCCACATTGTGGAGCCGAAGGAAATCTGGAAACTCTATACCGAGCAGGGTTACCAGATGGACAGCAATTACCGTCAGTTCCATCTCTACTTTGGAAATACCCTGAAGGACAGCAACGCCGTGGTGGAGGACAAACTGAAGCATGTAGCCGAGTATGTGGAATCACTCTACAAGAACTGGTTCCTTGGGGAACTGACTTCCTGCTGGACCAATGCCGCTTCTGATGATCTTGCCTCTCTGGGCTATGTGTCGGAGATCCGCAGACAGCGTGATTTTTATGCCCACTATGTCCGCCCCTTGGCAGGGAAAACGACCCGCGCCTTTGTCATCATCTCCGACGCCCTGCGCTATGAGGTGGCGGCGGAGCTCAGCGAGACGCTGGTTCGCTCCACCAAGGGTACGGCAAAACTGGAATCCATGCAGGCGATTTTCCCCTCCATCACCAAATTCGGTATGGCCGCGCTGCTTCCTGCCCAGCGGCTGGGCGTAGATGAAGATATGGAGGTCTTAGCAGATGGTCTGCCCACCCGCTCCACTGTGGAGCGGCAGAAAATTCTTTGTGCTGCCAACTCCAAAAGTGTGGCCGTCCAGTACACCGATATTCTGAATATGAAGCGGGCTGAGCGCCGGGAACTGGTCAGCGGCAAGGATGTGGTCTATATTTACCACAATACCATTGATGCAATAGGTGACAAGTCCGTTACTGAACAGAAGGTCTTTGAAGCATGCGAAGACACGGTTCAAGAACTCTCTAATCTGCTCCGCATCGTGGTCAACGATATGCAGGGCACCGATGTTTTCATTACGGCAGATCACGGGTTCCTCTACACATACAGCCCCCTTTCCGAAAGTGACAAGCTCAGCAGGGATGCTTTTGACGGAACGATTTTTGAACTGGGACGGCGCTATGGGCTGACTGCCCCTGATACAACCGCCAGTTACCTGCTACCGATCCAGCTTTCTGAGGTACTGGATGGAACACCGGTCAAGGGATATGCTCCGCAGGACTCCACCCGCATCAAGGTCAAAGGTGGCGGCGAGAACTATGTCCACGGTGGGATCAGCCTGCAGGAGATGGCGGTTCCGGTTATCGCTTTTAAGAACCTGAGAACCAGCAGCAAACAGTTTGTGGAGCTCTCCAATGCGCAGGTGGGACTGCTCAGTGAGAGCCGGAAAATCACGAATCTCATCTTCTCTCTGGACTTTTTCCAAAAGCAGCCTGTCAGCGATAAGGTACAACCCTGTACTTATACGGTTTATATGACGGATGATGAGGACAAGATTGTCAGCGACCGCCAGACCATCATTGCTGACCGTACCAGCAGCAACGCCTCTGAGCGAGTGTTCCGCGTGCGCTTTAACCTCAAGGCGGGCAGTTACGACCGGAATAAACTCTATCGGCTGGTGATCACCAACGGGACAGATGTGCCAGAGGAGATCGAGTTCCATATTGATATTGCAATGGCCGACGATTTCGGTTTTGATTTGTAAGGAGAAGCACCATGGAAGAGTGGAAATTGGGCAACGAAACAGATGACGCCAACATGGTCATTGAGCAAAAACTGCGGCAATACTTTGATGGTCGGATCGTCCGAAAGGATTTGACCAAGTCCATCAAAGAGGGGGCAAATGTCCCCGTCTATGTACTGGAGTTTCTCCTCGGCCAGTACTGCAGTTCGGATGATGATGAGGTCATTGAGAAAGGCGTTCAGAATGTGAAGCGCATCCTGTCCGACAATTTCGTGCGTCCGGACGAGTCTCAAAAGGTGCTCTCTCTGCTGCGGGAACGGGGCAGCTTCACCGTAATCGACCGACTCACCGTGAAGTTGAACATCAAATATGACCGCTATGAGGCTGACTTTTCCAACCTTGGGATCAAGAACATCCCGATTGCAGCAGAGTATGTATCACAGTATGACCGGCTGCTCTGTGGTGGGATCTGGTGTATCGTGCAGCTGGACTATGAGTTCTGCGAAGAGGACAAGCATAACTCTCCCATCCAAATCCGGAAGGTCACTCCCATTCAGATGCCTCACATTGATCTGGCTGAGATCAAGCAGGGACGGAAGCATTTTACCAAGGACGAGTGGATCACCATTCTGCTCCGCTCCACCGGCATGGAGGCGGACAAGTTTACCGAGCGGGAAAAGTGGCTCTTGCTGGCCCGGATGCTGCCATTGGTAGAAAATAACTTCAACCTTTGTGAGTTGGGGCCTCGGAGTACGGGTAAGTCCCATCTGTTCAAGGAGATCTCTCCCAACAGCATCCTGGTTTCCGGCGGGCAGACCACGGTGGCCAATCTGTTTTACAACATGGGGACCAAAACTGTAGGACTGGTGGGGCTGTGGGACTGTGTAGCCTTTGACGAGGTCGCGGGTATCACCTTCAAAGACAAAGACGGCGTGCAGATCATGAAAGACTACATGGCTTCTGGTTCCTTTGCCCGCGGAAAAGAGGAGAAGGCCGCCAGCGCATCCATGGCCTTTGTAGGCAACATCAATCAGAGCGTGGATGTTCTGCTGAAAACCTCCCATCTTTTTGAGCCGTTCCCCGATGCTATGGCCTACGACACGGCATTTCTTGACCGCATGCACTGTTATGTGCCTGGTTGGGAGATCCCCAAGTATCGTCCTGACTTCTTTACGAATGATTATGGTTTTATCACCGACTATCTGGCAGAGTTTATGCGAGAGATGCGGAAAGAGCCTTGGGGCGACGCCTGCGACCGATATTTCCGCTTTGGCAGCAATCTCAATCAGAGAGACACGATTGCCGTCCGCAAAATGGTTTCTGGGTTCACAAAACTGCTCTATCCCGATGGTGAATTCTCCCGTAACGATATGGAGGAGATCCTGACCTATGCTCTGGAGATGCGGCGCAGGGTCAAGGAGCAGCTGAAAAAGATCGGTGGTATGGAGTTCTACGATGTGAATTTCTCCTATATCGATAACGAAACTTTTGAGGAGCGCTTTGTGTCAGTGCCGGAGCAGGGCGGCGGAAAACTGATTCCAGAGGGCATGGCCAATCCCGGAACAGTCTATACCATCTCCCGAGCCAAGTCCGGTATGGTAGGCGTGTATCGCCTGGAGACTCAGATGCTGCCCGGTAACGGAAAATTTGAGCGCACCGGTCTGGGCAGTGACAGAGAAGCCAAGGAGGCCACAAATACCGCCTTTAACTACCTTAAAGCCAACGGCGGTGGGATCTCCCGTTCCATCAGCACAACCCAGAAGGACTACATCATCAACTATCAGGATCTCAATGGCATTGGGATGACGAAATCTCTGGCTTTGCCCACGGTAATTGCCATCGCATCCGCTGCTCTCAATAAGCCCACGCTCAGCAGCCTTGCGGTTTTGGGAGAGATTAGCATCAGTGGTGCTATTACCAAAGTGGATGAGCTGGCCAATGTTCTCCAGGTTTGCCTGGACAGCGGGGCCAAGAAAATCCTGCTTCCCATTACTTCAGCTGCGGATCTTGGAACTGTGCCTCCTGATTTGATGGGGGCGTTCAGCATTATCTTTTACACCTCTGCGCAGGAAGCTGTATTCAAGGCGCTGGGTGTAGAATAACGACTCAAATTTGATTTGTTGTATGGGAGGTACTCATGTCTACAATCCGATGTCCGCACTGCGGCAGTCCTGTTATGGTACGAGGCAACCGCTGGGAGTGCGGCTGGTGTGGTGATTTTGGAGACATATCATCACTGAACCGGTCGGAGCGCATCAAGCTTTCCCGGGCCAGCGACGCGGCACTGGAGGACCTGGAGCGCGGCGTTCTCTCCATTCTGGAGGGAATACAAGCGCACTTCGGCAGCGGAGAAAAAGAACGGCTCTTGGCCTGCAAGCTGGCCATTTACGGGATGTCCCACGCTTTGGTTCCAGCCAACAATCAGACACAACATAACCTCCAACTTTTGCAGGTGTTTTTTCAGCGCTATTCCTTCTGCACTGCAGGCGAGGTACTGGGTGCAGCTCGCAGCGGAAAACCAGCCTTTGAGGATCAGTTTCTGCTTACAAAGGAGCAACTCGGTTCCTTCTGGGAATCTTTGCTGCCTGATTTGCCCCAGTATGAAGCATACAAAGCCTGGCCAAACTGGCTCTATCAAACGGTGGATGGCCTGAGCGATGTGGAAAGTTTTTTCTCCGGCGAGGACAGCTCTACTTTGTTTGATTCGTTTCAGGAGGCGCTGGATGCCCACTGGAGCGCCTATCCCCTGCTCCATCCGGATCGCACCACTCTGGAGGCTGCCGTCCGCAACTGGGACTTCTCAGAGAATGAGTGGGCCTGCCGAGATCTGCTGATTGCCGCCTTTCCTGATGCAGTCCGCTTCTGGAGTGCGGAGGAACTTTTGGAGATGGACACCATGGAACTCCTGGGAAAAGTAAGTGAGTGGAAACCGGAAGTAGGCATCCAGATGATGAAATTGCTGCTGGATACTGCCGAGTGCCATCTCCAGGAGCCAGAAGTCGCCGAACAGCTGTTGGGTAATGATCTGTACGAACTCTGTCAGAATCAAACCGTCCAGCCCAAGCTTTTGGCTCAACTGAAAGAGGATGCTCGTCTGGTTCGGCAGTTGTTCCAAAGCGCCTATGTAGGCGACCTGCAAGAGGAGTTACTGGAGGCATGTGACTGGTTTGGGGAAGCGAGGCTGAAAGAACATCTTCAAGCTCTTTTAACGGAAAACCCTTATTTTAAAGGATTTGACTAAACAAAGCAGTCCGGCCTGTGTCGATTCACAGGTCGGGCTATTTTGCTATCTGGACAAAGCTTATATCTTTAAAAATACTGTGCTAAATCCATTTCGTGAAGTGCAACGTAAGCGTCAAATCAACCAGCGACTTGTCAGGGAAGAATGCCTCTGCCAAACTATAAGAGTCTGAAATAGTACACGA
>PPYE01384958.1_pt1 | contig 19643 bp, 15 predicted proteins | sample 1559881 | NCBI WGS metagenome assembly PPYE01 (sample SAMN08240022, study PRJNA423297) | Human gut metagenome, whole genome shotgun sequencing project. | reverse complement strand
ATGAAATGCAACGGAAACGGAGAAAATCAACGCGTTTTTGTGTCCGACTTGCCCACGCGTAACCGCCAAAAGAGAAAACGCGCCGCGACTTCCCGAAATATACCCGCCACCCCTTTTTCATCGTGCTTTCATTCAGCGTTCTTTCTTTGATACAGTATAAAAAATTTGATATAATATACTTAGAAAGTTAAGAAAACCATACTTTCAAATATAGATTTTTAGAGAAAGGAGACGCAAAAATGGCGAATATTCAAAAGGACATTCTGTTTGACCATTTCATCAGCGGCATGGAAAAGGAAATGCAGGCAACGCTTAGAATGATGTATCTGAATAGCTGCAACATTGATGAAGCAAACCGCCGCCGGGAAATGGAGGAAATGAAAGAGGAAATCGTGCAGGACGTACTTTCCCACATTTCCGCCACGGTGGACGTGTCAGAGATTTTTGATGCAATCGACGGCTTGAATGAGAAAATCGAAAGCCTCGGAAGATAATACATCATCGGCGGGAGGGGCTTTCCCTCCCTGCCGTTCCAATAGAGAAGGAGAAAACGGAGAATGCCGAACACAGTACCAAATCAACGGCTGATAGCCATACACAGAGAACGCGCCGCGTCTGACTTCCTCGGTATCAAAAACAGTCATTGGCAAGCTGCGGCGCGTGACCTCGGCGCGCACGCGCTCATGCTTTACTTATACTTCGCGTCCAATGCCAACGGCTATCTGCTTGCGCTCTCGCCCGCTGCCATACGGCAGGCGGTGGGAATGCCGCAGTCTACATACCGCGACCAATTTACCAAGCTGATAGATAGGGGCTATCTTGTCCAGCGCGGGGACAGCAATACCTATGATTTCTATGAAACACCACAACACGCCACGCATACAGAGAAAGACGATACGGCCAGCGGCTATGACTTTACGGCAGACGCTTTTGCAGCGCCGCAAGCCGTAAATAACGGCACGGCAGAGGACAGAGAAATAAATATAAATATTACAGATAAGATAAATCGTTTCGGCGGGGAGAAACAAGTTTCTCCCACGCCGTCAGAAAAGAGGTTTGAATTTTAATGACAGCTTCGGAAATGCTGGACAGCCTGAACGCAGTCTATACGCAGATAAGAGCTGACCAAAAGAAAGAGGAATATGACGAAATTCTCATTGCGGCGGAGGAATTAGCGTATTTCCTCCGTAGTGAATTGGGGGTCAATCCTTTTGCTTATGGAGCGATAAAGGACGAACCATTTGTGTTTTGATATAACGCAGTAGGAGCGGGAGGTTTGCACTTCCCGCTCCGTTTTCGTTGTCTGACAGATAAATACCGCCGCCACCCACGCGCCCCGTGGTAAGCCGTCAGCGGCCTTTGGCAGGCATTTTGATTTTCGCGCTGCTCGCTTTCATTTGCGCCAGCGGGGAAAAGTTGTCGTAGTTCTTCGTCAAATCCGCGTCGTAAATGGCGCAATAGTGCTTCGTCATGGCAAGGGTAGAATGTCCAAGGAGCTTTTGGAGCGTGAATGCGTCCCCGCCGCAGTCAATCAGATATTTCCGCGCGAATGTGTGGCGGAACAGGTGGATAGAAGTCTTTTGCACCCCGCGCCGCGTGTTGTACCTTGCGATAGATTGCCGCAAGCCGTTCTCCGTCAGTTGTGTACCCGTCTCCGTGCAAAAGAGATAATCCCTAGGCTCCCCGCCACGGTAACGCCCATACTCCCGCAGAATGGCAATCATGGGGCTGCAAAGGGGAATGACCTGTGCTTTTCTGTTCTTCGTGTGGCGGTAGAACACAACGCCGCCGTCCAAATCCACGTCCCGAATTTGTATCGCCCTGACCGTCGCGGCGCGGCTCCCGCAGTTCAAAAGAAAGTTGACAATCACCCAGTCCCGATATTCCGCAAAGGTCGTTTTGCGAATGTCGGGCTTTTTCAGCAGCGCGGTCAGCTCCGCGTCCGAATAGGTTTCCTTTACGGTTTCCTCGGCCTTGTACAGGGGGATATTCAGACGGGTAAGCCCCTGCTCATTGCACCAAGAGAAAAAGGATTTCAAAACGCGCGTGTAGCTGTTGATACTGTTTGGCGAAAGCCCAGCGTCCCGCATGGAAACAATCATAGCGTCCAAATCTGCCTTTTGGAGCGCGGCAATGTCCGTCCCCGTGTCTAAGTGCCGCGCCACGGCTTTCCATTGGGAAGAATAGCTTTCCAGCGTCTTTTCTGCAAGCCCTTTCGCCCTGCGGGAAAGGAGGAAATCGGCAAAGGTTTCGTCCAATGTGGCGGTGCAATTCATCCTGATTTTCTTCATTTACCTGACCTCTTGATTTTCAAAATTTCCATCAAAAATCAAGCGCACAGGTGCCTTTTGCAAATACTGCGATTTTTCCACTTTTGAAAAAGAAAAAACCTTGAAATCAGATGATTTCAAGGCTTTTCTTGTGCCTCAGCGCACATTTGGTGGAGATAAGCGGGATCGAACCGCTGACCTCTTGAATGCCATTCAAGCGCTCTCCCGAGTCATCGGTTAAGCACCCCCACAGGCATCTTTCCAAGGTATCTCCAGCTACTCAGATTGTTGAATGGCCAATTAAATTTGTTCAGTTGATTCCGTGCCCAACATCGGTATTGCAATGCCGATGTCATTGGTTTGGATGTCCATGCGGTAGTCTTGGAACACGGTCACGCATTTGAGCATATAGCCCGCAATCATTTTCTGTGTCTCAGCGCTGCAGACCTCGAAGATATTTGCCCATTCCATGATCCGCGCAGCGTGTTTCTCCGGTTCTGCGACGGTCTCTGATAATCCCTCCACCTGCGCTTGCAGGATCCCAACGCCTTTCCGCAGAGATACGACCCTCTCGTATGCTTCATCCAGGACTTCTGTCAGCATGCTCTGGCGTTTGGGATCGGCCTGCTGGATGGAGTCGAGGAGCCGATCCTTAAACAGCTCATATTGACTCTGCGATTCTTCGAATTGCTGTGTAAGCTCCAGAAGCTCGGCTTGTTTTTCCGCCAGCTGCTTCTTTGTATCGTCCGTGACCGTTGATATCCCGCCGCACTTTACCGCCGCAAATAACTCACGCAAATATGCTTTTACCCTTGCATCCAGGATGTGTGCCGTGTAGCCGGTCGGTCCGCTGCAAGGGCATCTTTTTCGCACCTTGTTGTAGCATATATAGCGTGTACGCTTTCTCTTCACGCAGGTACCATCTGCCTTGACATAATCGGCTGTGCTGCTGGTCAGGATCAACCGTCCGCCGCAGTGTCCGCAGCGGATATTCCCGGAAAGCATCGCCTGGCCCCTTGTGTTGCGAGGAAGTGTCCTTGCGGCGTCATGTGCATTTGTGCGTTCCCGCATCAGTATTTGTGCCTGGCAGAAGGTGTTCGGAGCAACGATTTGCAATTCCGGGATCACATCGGACCGGCTGCTTCCGCTTCGCAGGACCCCCGTATACAGAATATTGTGGAGAATATGCCCGACTGTCGCCTCATGCCAGTTTTGTCCGTCTCTGTTCTTTAGGCCACTGTCATTGAGGGCCGAAGCGATCCGGCATCTTCCATATCCGGAGTTGACACATAGACGGAACATCAAGCGAATCGCATCGGCTTCATTCTCCTCAATAACAAGCTTCATCACCTCGTGCTTGCGCTTGTTGAGGATTCCACTGGGTTCCAGTTTATAGCCATAGGGAACAATGCCTCCGCGGAAGCGTCCTTCGGCAACAAGCTGCTCCAATGCGGTCTTGGTCCGAATGGAGGTCTTTTTACTTTCTCCGCTGGCTTGCCAAAAACGGATATAATTCATTAAAAAGTCCACATGCTGGTCAAATCTTTGCTCCCCTTCTTTCACGCTCCACACCGCGATGCCATGGGAGACGAACCACTCCACGATAAATGGTGTTTCATCTTCTTTGTGGCCAAGTCTGTCGAACATAAACACGAGAAGTATATCGAATCTATCTTTTAACGCATCCTCTTTGAGCCTGATGATAGCCTCTCTGTCGGCCGCGCTGACCTTAAACCCTGATACACCCGCTTCCTGTTCCTCCTGAACGATCTCCCAGCCCATGGACTCCGCGAACTTACGGCAATCTTTTCTCTGCATTGGGATATCCGCCTGTTTCAGTGGGTCATAGTTTACCTGCTTTGTCGTTGAGACACGATATAAGCAGCATACTCTTTTCTTCATGTATCCTTCCTTTCACTTCAGGCTCGGATACACCTCCCCAACACTATTATTGCAGGTAATAGCGCTCCCGTCAACACAGCTGGCAACTTGCTTGTTTACGCCGGGTTGATCTCCTGGGAACCCAGTCCCAGTTCAAACTGTGCGAAGCTCATGTTGAGCTCGATGTGCAGGCGATAATCGGAGTACACATCAACTCTCTTGATGATGTATCCTGCGATCATCTTCTTCACATCCATGTCGCTGCCATCGAACATCTCGGACCATTCCATGATGCGACGGTAATCCGCCTTGATGGCTTCGATACGCTGATTGCTTTGCTCGACTTCCTCGTTGAGTTCCGTCAGTTGGGCATTGGCATCCAGCATCTTAGTGCGGGCATTGTTGACCAGTTCTGACAGGATTTCCATCGGGAACGCACTCTCGCCCTGCACAGCTTTGATAATCTCCAGCTTCAAGGATTCATATTCTTTGGTTGCCTTTGCGGACTCTGCTTTGGCATCCACAAGGCGTTTCTTGAGACTGACCATGGCGCTGCGGTGGGTACGGGAGATGATCTCATTCTCCTCTACAGAGCGCATTCGGTCGAATACCTGATGGAGAATGTCGGTGACCATCTTGTCCAGAATGTGCATGGTGTAGCCGGTCTGCCCATCGCAGTCACAGCGCTTGCGGGTCTTGTTGTAGCACACATAGCGGATGCGCTTGCGGCCAACCTTTTCGCCGGCAGCGTTGATTCGAGTCGTTCCATTGGTGGTCAGTGTCAGGCGCCCACCGCAGTGACCGCAGAACACATTGCCGGACAGCAGGGACTGTCCTCTGGTGTTGCGGGGCATGGTTCGCAGTGCATTGCACTCGTTAGCACGCTCGGCCATGAGTTTCTGCGCCAGCTCGAAAATCTCCGGCGAGATGATCTGCAGATCAGGGAATACTTTAGACTGCGTACTGCCGCTCCGAAGCACTCCGGTGTACAGGATATTATGCAGAATGTGACCGACGGTAGCTTCGTGCCAGTTCTTCCCGTCACGAGTCTTGATACCCATCTCAGACAGGAAGTTGGCGATTTTGAATCTGCCGTAGCCGGAGCCAACACACAGGTCGAACATCATACGCACGACCTTTGCCTCATCGGGATTGATCTCCAGCTTGAAAACCTCATGCTTGCGCTTGTTATATGTGCCGCTGGGTACCAGGTCATAGCCGTAAGGAGCGGAACCACCACGGAAGCGGCCTTCCTGCACCATCTGCCCGAGGGCGGCCTTGGTACGCATGGAGGTTTTCTGACTCTCACCGTCTGCCTGCCAGAAGCGGATGTAGTTGGTGAGACGGTCAACATGCGTATCGATTCGCTGTTCGCCCTCATTGACGCTCCAGACCTGAATACCGTGGTTGATGAGCCACTCGACTACGAAAGGCGTTTCTTCGGCTCGTCTGCCAATACGGTCGAACATGAACACCAGCAGGATGTCGAATTTTCCCTGCTCGGCATATTCTTTAATGAGCTGGATCTTGTCACGGTCATTGGCGCTGACCTTGAATCCGGACACGCCGTTTTCCTGTTCCTCGTACACGATGGTCCAGCCCATCCGCTCTGCAAACTCACGGCAGGCTTTTCTCTGCACGGGGATATCGGCCTGATTCTGGTCATCGTGGTCGACCTGTTTGGTGGTGGAGACGCGGTACAGACAGCACACTCTGTTCTGGATGCTGAGTACATTTTGATAAGAACAACAAACTCTTTCAGCCATAATGTATCCTTCCTCTCAATTAACGATTTAGAAATGTGAGAGGTTCAGATACACCTTTCCATGTATTCACTTTTCAAAGTACACGGCATTCCGCCACCTTGATTATCTCACATTTCAGGTTGAATAGCTATCAAAACCTTGAAATATAAGCAACAAAGAAACGGCCTCCAATCCGGCAAAATTGCGCTTGGGCAGCTTGGGTGGTAGCTTAGGTGGTACCACCCAAGTACCCATCGCTGGTGAACTGAATTCTTGGCGGAATATTTTTATCAAAGCATACCGCACACGGCATAAAAAACAGGCCGCAGTGGTAAACTGCGGCCTGTCGCCATGTTTATTTAATTCCAGCTGTCTGTGTGCTGCTTGCGCTCCAGATATTCCTTCGGTTCTTGCTCATCGGCAGGCCGCACTCTCTTTTTGCTGCAGTCCGGGCATTGGTCACATCCAGCCTGCGCTTCAAAGGTATAGTGACAAGCGTCACAGGTATAGATTTTCTTGCTCATTGCTCGTCCTCCGCTGCTTTCTGAGAGGACACTGTTCTCTCGGTCCAGGCAGGGTTTTTCAGCAGTTTCTGCTCAATCAGCAGAAGTTCCTGCGTTGCATAGCTGAATGCGATTCGATCCTGCTCTCGGAGAACATATTGATTTTGCATCGTCTCATATGCTCTCTGCACATCTGCGTTGTCTTTGGCAGATTGGAAGAATGTGAACTCTGAGGGAGCTACACCGGGGATGCCGTCTAAGCGGCCAGATTCTTCCTCCAGCCGGATATCCAGCAGATGCTCCATTTGAGCAGGATCCGCCATTAAAAGTTCGATTTTGGGGTTGTGCGATAATACAGCCAAATCATATATGTGCTTGGCCGCCTCAAAGGCACGATGCTCAACAGAGGACTTTCTAACATAGGCTTCCGCCGCAAACAGCTTATCGACGAAGATACGCTCCATGGTGATTGTCTGGATATTAAAGGGACTTACTTCATAAACTGTTTCCAGTATTCGCCGTTGCTCCTCGGTGGCCAGATCATAGAGCATCGCAGACACCTCCAAGGTATCGACCGGCTCACTGATTGTAAAGGATGTGGCCTCGATTTTCAGCTTACCGAAGCGCTGCAGTGCGTCATTGCTGTCGTAGGCCGTTGCAGGGTCGTAGGTATATACGGAAATAACCTCCGAGCGATTAGTGCGTCCTTGCTCAGGATCTCTCGGGAGTGACACATACTTTTTAGTCGCCCGTTCCAGCCGCTTGACGCTTTGGCTTCGGCTACAGTTTCTGGTATCAACTGAAAGATCGATATCCTCAGAAAAGCGATTGGTCGTTTTCAGCGCTTTGTACAGCGCCGTGCCGCCCTTGAAGTAGGCCGGTAAACCGTCCTTTTGCATTTCGGCCAGTTCACTCAAAATCAGAACGACATAATAGTCCTTCTCCAGCACATCGGTACGGTAGCCTGTCCTTGAATGAATGTCCTCCAGCAGAACGCCAAATGCGTCCTTGTCCAAATGTAGTTTCATATCATCTCTCCTGCACTTGCCGTGCTTGCCAGATGAAGCACAGTCGTTTTGTTATAAAAGTCATTTGCGAAAGCCAGCAGGGTTCCGTACTCAAGTCTTTTTCCTTTAATATGGCGTGCGATGATCTCATAAGGATGGGCATCGTCTACCGGGGCTTTGTCCAGAAGTTCAAGAACATCCAACACCTGCAGATAAGCTTTGTTCTCCGCAGTCACGGCAGTTTTGGGAGGGCGAATCGTCACGCCAAGTTTTCTATCTGCTCTCGCACACTCTTTCGCTACATTCGTGGCAAGAATGCGCTGCCGCGGCATTTGAGAAGTGAGCCCCAATTGATGCATAACTGTGAAGCCGGTTTCATAGCCGATATTAGGCAGCAGGTATTTGTCTGCAATTAGCTGCTCCTTATTGATACCGACTTCTCCAAATGGCGTCACGGATGTCCGGTAATATATGCCCTTTTGGTAGCATCTCAGTTCAGGAAGAACCGCTCCGTCCATGATCCGTTTGAATGCAACAGCGGTAGCTGCAGCGGCTTCCTTATTGTCAAGCTGATAGACCGTTCCAAGCTGCTGCGCAACACGGTTCGTATAGATGGGTGTACCGACAGCTTCTTTTTTGAGAATATCACAAGTAAAGTCTACATAGGTCGCACGCATTCCGACCGCCTCCTTGATATATTATATTCAGAATTACGCTTTTAATTCCGAAGAAATTATATCATTTCCGATGGAGACAGTCAAGAGTATTACAGCAGATGCTTTTGCTGTGTCACTATGCAGGTTGTTCCTCGCTATACAACCCATTCTTTCGGAGATATGCGTCCAGCAAGGTATTGCGTACCAGAGAAGAGAGTGTCGGATTGGCCTCTTGAGCAAAGCTGATCGTTACCTTATGACCCTCAATGGTCATCTGGATCTGATTTGCATTTTTCTCTAATATCTTTTTCATTCCAAAGTCCTCCGTTTCGTTTATTCCTCCATTCGATAGCAAAAATAGAAGACCGCCCCCAATTAAGCGAGCTCTTGCCAGTCCCCACTCATGTAGCAGCCTTCTGTTTTTCTTTTTTGCTCTTTGCCTGTATTTGACACTACTCCCCCAGGCAGAGCGGCAACTTGAACTGTGCTGGCGCACATCACGGGACTCTCACCCCTCCGAGGATCTCTCGAAGCTGCGTACAGGAGTATCATTATGGGCTGACGGGATTATGGCGGGGACAGCTTGCCAAAGCTTCCTTGGCCTAAGTGGGTATCGCTCTGCACCTTATTTGGCCGTCCTTTGATGCGGAGATGCTCCGCACAGGTGGTCTTTGCGCACTCGGCCTGACGCTGGCTCCGTCAGCTAATGTATTCAAGTTGCCGGATATGACCGCTTGGGCGGTGTTTTTCAAGGAACAAAGCCGCTGATTTATCAGCAGCGGAGTGAGGTTCAAAGTTCTCTCACTCTATTAGCCGTTGAAAACACCGTTTGCACCAAACTTTTTTGTCATCTCAGCATCTCTCGTAGGCAGAAGACCCGCAAAACAAAATGCTCATTCAGTTCCTTTCTGGAACCAAATGAGCAAAAAACGCTTAATCTACCTTCACCACCATGGCCGCTTTGATTTGTCTTGCTCTCAAAGAGAGCAAGACAAATCAAAGCGGCTCCGCAGTACAAACTTGGATATTCAATTTTTATGAGCGTGTTTTGATTGAATTTTTTAATTGCGAGGGGCCCCTTTTGGGGCCCCTCATTGTCACTTTTAAAAGGACAGACCTACCGAAAATGCATTCACTTCATCTTGGTCTCTGCTTGCTTAAGGCTGATAGCCTGAATCAGTTCCGCTCTGCCTTTTTCTTGTTCAGCACCAGCACGCCGCCGACAGACAGGACGGCCAGCAGAGCGAACACGGCAACAGTAGAATTATCTCCGGTTTCAACGCCCACATCTTTACTGCCCAAAGCTGCGATTTCTTCCACTCTGGTTGCATGGCAATTGGTGCAGGTAAAGGTCTTCTCACCCTTTTCAGTGGCAGTGGCTGCCTTCGTTACGACACCATTATCCCAGTTATGCTCCAGCATCGGGATCTCCTCTTTTACTTCCGTCTGGCAGACACTGCAAACCGCAATCTTTTCACCCTTCTCGGTGCAGGTAGCAGGCTTAGTCTCGACATACTCCCCGTACTGATGGCCCATGGCCTTGATCTCACGAGTCACCTTGTCCTGGCAGACAGAGCAGGTGGCAGTCTCCTCACCAGCCTCCGTGCAGGTGGCAGGCTTGGTCACAACATACTCACCATACTGATGACCGGCAGCCTTGATCACGATATTCTCGATTTCATTTTTACCGTTCTCGTCTGCAAAATTCTTATTGCAGCGCTCGCAGGTCCAATACTCCTTCGTACCATCCTCGGTGCAAGTGGCAGGCTTAGCCTCGTTGTGAGTCATCTTGTGGCCAAGCGCATCGACCTTCACCGTATCCAGCTCCAGATTGCCGCTTTCATCGGCATAATTCTTGTTGCACTTGGTGCAATGCCAATATTCCACAGAACCGTCAGTCGTGCAGGTAGCCGCAACTGCATCATTATGAACCATCGCATGCGTATGGTCCAACTTGGGGATCTCAACACCCGCCTTAGCATAGTGGCAAACGGTGCACTCTTCGTGCTTCATACCGGTGGTTTCCTCGGTAGCCGCTTCATCAACGACCCACTCAAAGCTATGTGCGCCTTCATCTGCTACCGCACCGCATTCACAGACACGCTTATGTCCATCCTCTGTCTTGATCCAATCACCAAAGCTGTGAGGGATCTGGTCAATAATCAGCGCAGCCTCCGTAGTCACATTTTTCTGCGCATCAAAATAAGCATCGCAGCGGGTGCAGGTATAGTGCTCTTCCATACCGGCAGCAGCATGGCTAGCCTCTACCTTGTCATGATGCACATAATCATGGCCCTGGGCATCAACGGTAGTCTTACTCAGCTCCTGCGCACCATTTTCGTCGGCAAAGGCCCTATTGCACCGGCTGCAAAGCCAGTATTCCACATTACCAGCAGCCGTACAGGTGGGGGCGTTGGCTTCGTAGTGGGTCATGCTATGGCCCAAGGCATCCAGCACAGGTACGGACTCGATCACTGCGCCATCCTTATTCAGCAGCTTACCGCAGGTGTTGCAGGTGTAGTACAGTTCATTGCCAGCGTTGGTGCAGTCAGCGGCCACGGCAGGGTGCTCGGTCTTGTCTGCATGGGCACACTGGAGTTCCACACCGCCCTGAATGAGTTTCAGGTCAATATCTTCCAGATTGCCATCAATAAGGTCACCCTCTTTATAACCCACGGTCACAGCGTATTCGCCCGGAGTCACTTGGTCAGAGATCTCAAAGGTCAGAGTCACCACTACACCGTTGCTGGTATCTGCATCCAGGCCATCCCAAATAGGAGTCACAGGATTGGCCGCCAAGTTACCGGGAGGCGTAAAGGTCAGGCTGGACAATGCATCGCCCTTCTTAATGCTCTTCAGCGTAAATCCTTCGGGGTATGTAAATGCCAAGCGCATATTAGAGATACCCGGATTTTCCGCCAAAGTCACATGCAAGGAAACTTCCTTTGTCCCCAGGGGCACTGTTTTCGTCTCCACTGTCAGACTGCCGTTGTTCGCATCCTGCGCCATGACAGTTCCCACGATCATCTGCAGCAAAAGTGCTGCCAAGACGATGATGGATAGCAATTTTTTCTTCATCTTCTGCGTCCTTTCTGTTATTTACCAAGATTTATATCATACCCGCCGGCAAGATACCGACGCAATATGCCAAGGTCCTTCATGTTGACCACACCGTCTCCGTTGACATCTGCAGCCTCCATTACGAATTTGTCTGCATCATAGCCACCAGCGAAATATTTCCGCAGTGCGCCCAGATCCTTCATGTTAATCACACCGTCATCATTGACATCTCCGTATGTAAACTGCGCCACCGTCACAGCTCCATCTTGCAGCGTCAAATCGATATCCTCCAAGTCATTATCCAGAATATCGCCCTTTTGGTAGCTCATATGGATCTTATAGTCTCCAGGCGATACCGTATCCGCCACACGGAAGGTCAGTTCCAGAATACAGCCTTCTGAGGTATCCGCCTCCGTGCCATCCCAAACGAAGTTTACCGGATTGGCCGTAAGCTTGCCGGGAGGCGTGAAAAACAGGGTAGAAAGAGCATCTCCCTTTTGAATGCTCTCCAGCGTAAAGCCCTCAGGGTAGGACATCTGCAGGCGCATATTGGAAATGCCCTTGTTGGCGCTGAGGTCAACCTTCACCGTAATAGTCTGACCCGCCCGGGCGCGAACCGAAGACACCGCGATCGTCCCGCTGGTCTCCACCGGCGGCTGGGGCTGAGGCTCCGGTTGCACAAAGTGGATGGTTGCGTTATTCAGACACTTGTTTTCGTCATTGCTATTATCAATTTTGACCTGTTTCCACTGCTCTTCCGTGCCGTCATAATAGACATCCGTCAGCGCGCTACAATTCGAAAATGCTGCCCATCCAATGGCAGCCACGCTATCCGGAATTGTCACGCTGGAAAGAGCCGCACAATAATTAAATGCAGAGGCGCTAATGCTTGTCACACCATCAGGAATAGTCACAGATGTCAGGCTTTTACAAGACAAGAATGTATCGAATGGAATTGCCGTCATGTTTTTGGACAGTGTAACGGATTTCAATTCGGTGCATTCTGAGAACACTTGGGTACCCATGCTAACCACACTGTCAGGAATTATCATCTGTGTCAGATTACGGCACCTGCTAAATGCAGCTTCTCCAATACTGGTCACACTGTTTGGAATCACTATAGATGTCAGATTACTGCATCCAAAAAATGTCCCCTCTTGTATATTGGTTACACTGTTAGGAACCGTGATACCTGTCAGCTTGTCACAGTTGAAAAATGCCCCGCTATTGATGCTTTTTACACTGTCTGGAATCTGATAGTCCCCTTCTTTTCCTTGTAGACAAAAGAGAAGCGTTTCTCCATTTTTTTCAAACAAAACACCGTCTTTGCTCATGTAACTTGGGTTATCATCAGCAACGGTTATGGAGGTTAGTTTTTTACATTCAGAAAATGGATTGCCTGTAATACTACTTACACTGCTTGGTATTGTCACTGATGTAAGTCCCTTGCAGTATTCAAATGCACCACTTTCAATGTTTTCTACATTCTTACCGATTGTCACATCGGTCAATCCAGTGCAATTGTAAAATGTTCCTTTTTTTATGCTCGTTATCCCATCGGGAATTGCTACCGTTTTTAAGCTACTGCAATATTGAAACGCATATTCTCCGATGCTCGTCACACTGCTGGGAATCGTCACCGAAGTCAGCCCACTGCAGCAGGCAAATGCATTTTTCCCGATACTCGTCACACTGTCAGCGATTGTCACATCGGTCAACGCTTCGCAACTTTCAAATGCGCAATCTCCGATGCTGCTCACTCCATTTTCTATGTAGACAGTCGTTATACTGCTTTGGTAGTCTTTCCACGGCTCACTGTCTCTTGCATAGTTATACATCTCTCCAGCGCCGCTGACAGTTAAGGTTCCATTCTCCTCCAATACCCAGGTCAGATTTTCACCGCAGGTGCCGGAGGCAAGTTCTGGCTTGGCCACAGTAAAGAAGCAATCATCCCCGTAAGTATGAACCCAATCACTACCGTCAGCTTCCCACATTTCAGAATTGTATGACAATAGTTGTGCACGATACTTCCCCTCCGAAAGCGTCCTACTCAATCCACTTTCAGCATAAAAAACTCGTTCAACGACTTGCCATTCTCCAGAATCATCCTGACGATATAACCACAGGTTATAATGAGATGTATTTGATGTACTATTCCACGCAAAAGTAACCGGTGTTCCTGCTTCATATGTACTCTGCATATTCAACAGTGCAGGCTTTCCGGGACGACATTCGTCACAACTGCTCAGCAGAGTTGTTTCCGTCTTATCAGCCCAAATCTTCCCGCAAATCGAACATTGGTAGCACTTATAATGGGGATGTGCATCCCAGTAGTACACATAGCTACCCTTGTCGCAGGTGTGGGCAGTTGGTGTTGCCGAATAATAATAAATAGTATTTACTGAGCTAAAACTGGATAGAGATGTATAGCCCCAACCGGGATCCATAATCGTTGCCCCTGAACTATCTGCATACTTAACTGCAACATAGTGTCCATTTCCATTCACACCCACAATGCATGCATATCCTTGACTATACAAAGATGCCAATGTCGCTTTGGAATAAGTTGCGCTCCCCTTATACACAAACCCTGGATACGCTTTCCGCACGCCGTCCCAGTACATATCCGCCCCACTGGTAAAGGCCCCGGCCGCTTTCAATGCATTGTTACATATCCAGGGGTTAAATGCATTAACGTCCGGTGTGACTACGACATTATAGTGGCGTAAAAGCATTGCCACAGATGTCACTAAACAGCCAGCCTGGCGCATCCAACGCATACTTGCATTCGGATACTGCGATGCGGGCCACGCTTCCTCCTGATTCCACTCCGAGTCACTTTGACGCCACTGCGTATAGTCATTTGATGCCGTAGCCATCGTTGTCACCGGCAGCATAGTCACCAACATAAGCAGTGCCAATAGCAGACTACAAATTTTCTTTTTCATGGTATCTTCCTTTCCTGTAATATTTTTGTTCCTCCGCATCATTTTCCTTTTCACCACCCCAATTCAATATCATACCCGCCGGCCAGGTACCGACGCAGTAGGCCCATATCCTTCATATTGACCACGCCGTCACCATTGAAGTCAATAAGGAGTTGCTCGAGGCCACCTTCCACGGTCCCCTCCGCCATATTACGTCTCAGTTGTGCGAGATCCTTCATGTTGATTCGGCCGTCACCGTCCAAGTCGCCCTTCACGGCCACCGTTACCTCAGTGACTTCCTCGGGCACCACATAGGAGTAGCTGCCGTCCTCATTGGCGACCGCTTTCAGCGCCACATAGTTTCCATCAGCGTCCTTATAGGCCGCCACACAGGCATTCTCGCTGGAAAGGGTCAAAGTCTTTTCGCCGGTTTCGGAAATCGCAAAGTCGGAAATCGCGCTATCCTTCAGCGGCGTCTCCTCGGTGGTGCCGTCGGTGTAATGCTTCACCAGTTTGCCGTTCTCCACCGCCACGGAGATGACAGTTCTTTCAACGACCTCCACCTCGAAGGTAGTCGTCAGCCCGCCAACCGTCACGGTCAGCGTCTGCTTGCCCAGAACGGTATTGTCAAAGCCGGAAACCATGGCAGCCGTCAGCTCGAGCTCCTCGGTTTCTCCGCTTTCATAGTGGGATAAAACCACACCGCCAGCCACATCCAGCGCCTCTTTATTCACTACATAGGAAGCTTTAGTGGGCAGCTTCTTCAGCGTGATTTCCACAACCGGGTCCTCAACACCGCAAACCATGCAGATATGTCTTGCGTTAAAGCGATGGCCCCGCGCAGGAATGACCTCCTGCGCCGTAGTTTGATCGTCACAGCGGCTGCAGTGGCTGCCCTCAGTCAGGCCAGTTTTCGTGCAGGTCGGTGCAACGGCGGCATCTGTCACCATGTCATGTCCTAAGGCGGGGACAACCTTCTGTGCCGTGGTCGCTTCATCGCAACGACTGCAATGGCTACCCTCAGTCAAGCCCGTCTTTGTACAGGTCGGTGCAACGGCGGCGTCTGTCACCATGTCATGTCCCAAGGCAGGGACAACTTTCTGTTCCACAATCGTTTCGTCACAGCGGCTACAATGGCTACCCTCTGTCAGGCCCGTCTTCGTGCAAGTAGGCGCAACGGCGGCATCTGTCACCATGTCATGTCCCAAGGCGGGCACAACCTTCTGCTCGGTAATCATTTCGCCGCAACGACCGCAATGGCTTCCTTCGGTCAATCCAGTTTTCGTGCAGGTCGGTGCAACGGCGGCATCTGTCACCGTGTCATGTCCCAAGGCGGGGACATAGTTCTGCTTGACCACGCTCCCGCAGGGGCAACTCCGCAATGTGTAGCCCTGCTCGGTACAAGTCGGCGGCACGACTGTGTCCTTATACTCGTGGACTGTGTAAGTCTTCACGATGCTATCGATGGAGAAGCCGTAAGCGCTGTCGCTCTTGTCCGACACCAGCCGGATCGTCAGAGTATCTCCGCTGATAGTAAGCGTCTTGCCTGCCAGTTCCGTCCCGGTGTACTTCGTTCCGTTCACATAGAGATAGTCGATATTTGTCTCTACTTCTGTCTGCGCCGAGAATGTCACCTCCAGAGAATCTGCCCCCTTCGCACAGTAGGTATAAGTCTTATCCAGATTATTCTCATAATCATGGCTGGACTCCGGGTAGCCCTCCTTGTCCAATGTCTCGGTCTTTTTCTCGTGTACATATACATAAATCTTCATCTGCGCCGTATATCCCTTATAGGTGACATCGATCACCTTTTCTCCTGGCGTGGACATGTCGTAGCTGCCCAACTTCAGCAGGCGGGAATTATACGGGATCGTCTCCACGCAGCCGTCTTCATGGGTCAGTGTCATGCTGATGCTGCCTGTGTCCAAAGGACTATCCTGCAGATATACCGTTGTGCCGATTTTGCAGCTAATATCTGTAACTGGCGCATCAGTATAAGCCGTCCAGTTAAGATACTCGCTGCAGTGCTCTCTTGCCGCAGCAGTCCATGTTTCATTCTGATATGGATAAAATGCACATACATTGAGGTATCCAAAAGTAGCCACACTTGAATCAGAACTATCTATAATAGGAGCATCCCCGGTAAAAGTAATACTCCGAATATTGATGTTCAGTGTACCAGTTCCTGAAATATACTTCCCTTCTGGGAATAGATAACTCGGCAATTTTTTTACACTCTTACCAAATGTAACATCAATGCCGTCAGAGTCCACTCCCGTAGATGCAAAAGCATTAGCACTTACATCCACTGCTGCCTTGGCGTTATACTTCAGTTCCGTCATGGCCTCACAATTGCCAAAGGCCTCCTCACCGATGCTCACAACCCCGGTACCGATCGTCACGCTGGTCAGGCCCGTGCAGCCATAGAATGCGCGACCCTCAATGCTGGTCACGCTATTCGGGATGGCCACGCTGGTCAGGCCCGTGCAGTTATAGAATGCGCGACCCACAATGCTGGTCACGCTATCCGGGATTGTCACGCTGGTTAGGCCCGTGCAGTTATAGAACGCGCATTCTCCGATGCTGGTCACGCTGTTGCCAATGGTCACGCTTTTTAGGCCCGTGCAGTCAGAGAATGCAAGGGCTCCAATGCTGGTCACGCTATCCGGGATTGTCACGCTGGTTAGGCCCGTGCAGTCATAAAATGCAGCGCTCCCAATGCTGGTCACGCTGTGCGGGATATCCACACTGGTCAGGCCCGGGCAGTTATAGAATGCACCTGCCCCAATGCTGGTCACGCTATTGCCAATCGTTACACTTTTCAGCCCCGTACAATTGGCGAACAAATAGGCAGGAATGAGCTCTACGCTGTCGCCTATCACCACCCGGAGGCCGTCTGAGGATGTGCCTGCTTTAGAAAACACAAAGAAAGAAATATCTAAGTTCTCCGCCGATTTTGCATTGTATATGATTTCTGTCAGGCCCGGGCAGGCATTGAACGCATATTCTCCGATGCTGGTCACGCTGTTGCCAATGGTCACGCTTTTTAGGCCCGTGCAGGCATAGAACGCGTATTCTCCGATGCTGGTCACGCTGTTCGGAATCTCCACGCTGGTCAGGCCCGGGCAGTTATCGAATGCATAGTCTCCAATGCTGGTCACGCTATTGCTAATGGTCACGCTGGTCAGGCCCGTGCAGCCAGAGAATAGACAGCTCGGAATTTTTTCCACACCATCACCGATCACAACTTGGAGGCCACCAGAAGCTGCTCCTGCATCACCAAAAATACGATTGTTTATTTCTAAATCTGCTACAGACTTGGCATTATAGTAAATCTTCTTAACTTTAGGCGCATAACCGCACTCCGATGCGTAACAAAGATAACTCGGTATGTTTTTCACATTCTTTCCAAATGTAATTGTCATACCTTCGGTATTCTTGCCTGCATTTCTAAATACATTGGAGTTTTCTTTGAAATCAGCGCATTCTTTGGCGTTGAAGTATACACTTGTTAGATTGCTGCAGCCAGAAAACGCCTCACTCCCAATGCTGGTCACGCTATCCGGAATGGTAACACTGGTCAGGCCCGTGCAACCAGAGAATGCCCGTACCCCCATACTGGTCACGCTATCCGGGATTGTCATACTGGTTAGGCCCGTGCAGCCATAGAATGCGCCACCCCCAATGCTGGTCACGCTATTCGGGATGGCCACGCTGGTCAGGCCCTTGCAGTTATGGAATGCACTGCTCCCAATGCTAGTAACGCTGTTCGGAATCTCCACGCTGGTCAGGCCCGTGCAGCCAGAGAATAGACGGCTCGGAATTTTTTCCACACCATCACCGAACACTACTCGGAGTCCGCCTGCAGATGTGCCCGCATTGTCAAATACATAGCCGTAGGAGCTATATTGCAAATCCTCAGCTGATTTCGCATTGTAGAGTACTTCAGCCAGGCCCGTGCAGTCCTTGAACGCCAAGTTCCCTATGCTGATCACACTATCTGGGATCGTTATACCGGTCAGGCCCGTGCAGTCCTCGAATGCACTGCCACCAATGCTGGTCACACTATTGCCGATGCTCGCGCTGGCCAGGCCCGTGCAGGCATAGAACGCGTATTCTCCGATGCTGGTCACGCTGTTGCCAATGGTCACGCTTTTTAGGCCCGTGCAGTCAGAGAATGCGCTACTTCCGATGCTGGTCACGCTATCCGGGATCGTCACGCTGGTTAGACCCGTGCAGCCACGGAACGCAAAACTCCCAATGCTGGTCACGCCGCTGCCAATTGTCATACTGGTCAAGCCCGTGCAGTGGTAGAACGCATCTTCCCCGATGCTGGTCACGCTATCCGGGATCGTCACGCTGGTCAAACCCGTGCAGTAAAAGAATGCACAGCCACCAATGCTGGTCACACCTTCTTGTATGATTAGTGTGCTTGCCCGATTTTGCCATGGCGCAGTAGTAATCCAACCGTTTTTATTTACACTGGAATAGCTTTCCATCTCCCCCTCACCGCTGATGGTCAGCAACCCCGTGCTATCCAGTGTCCATGTCACATTGCTGCCAGCTTTGCCGCAGTTGCCGGAGGCGATGATCGTCGGCTCCTCCGCCGACACGCTTCCCCCGCCCACAGCCAGCGTCAGGACAAGGATCAGCACCACAACAATGATGCCACCAAGGATCCCTTTTCTTTTCATTTTTGGCCCTCCTGCTTTCCACTTTCTTTGTTCTTCGTATTTTCTTCATTATTCTGATTATCCGCCTCAGGAATAGTCTGTTCACTTATATCGTAAATCTTCAGCGTGTATATATCTCGTTCTCTCTCCTGATTCTCCGGCTGATAAATCTCTTCAACCTTGATCTCCTGCCGATACTGTACTCCCACAATATTCTGGTATAAAAGCGCCACCGTTTTGTTTCTGTATCCATCCCGCTGCATTGCCTCGCTCGTGAACAACGGAATCCTGATGCGAACTGTCTTATCCGGCTGCACAAATTTTTCCGTGGGAACTGCATCCCCAAAAGTTTCATCCGTGTTGCGAAAACGCACCGCAACACCTTCGCCAATGTTCTTCAAAATTACCGTGACACACCTGTCTTTTGGAAGCTCATCATCGAAAAAGCTGCCTTCATAGCAGTTACCATTGCACTTCAGCGCCTCGTCCTCGTTGGCAGTAATCTGGTCAATTATAAAAAAAGGTCGTTTTGTGTTTTCCCTTGTCCACGAATCCTGCATGTGATAGATCTTCTCTGTTTGCCTATATGTAAGCGCCGCAAACACAACCGTCGGTGCGGCTCCGATAATTACGCCCCAATAGTCAATTAGGCTGTCTTCATACCAAATCTCTTCAATCTTGCAAAAGCCATATTTATAGTAGATTCCAAAAACAACAAGCACAGGAATTACGGCTGCAATTGCTATTACAACTAAGAATATTATCTGGCCTTTCTTCATTTCTATCACGTTCTCTTGTCCTCGTAATAATCGCACTGCTTACACGAATGACATTCAATTTCCGAATACGGGCTTTCGGGATTCTTGCAAATATAGCGCCGGTTGCCTTTATGCTCCGAATACTTGCACCAAGCAATGTGCC
>PPYE01585900.1_pt1 | contig 19655 bp, 18 predicted proteins | sample 1559881 | NCBI WGS metagenome assembly PPYE01 (sample SAMN08240022, study PRJNA423297) | Human gut metagenome, whole genome shotgun sequencing project. | reverse complement strand
GTGATCGTAAAAGATTTTTCAGCAGAAAAGTTTAAAATGCATCTGACCAGTGATCAGGTCAACGTGATCGAGATCCTTCCAGGAGGAGTTGTGACGAAAAAGACGACTGCCCGCATTCAGTTGGATGAAAACGGCGAATTTGTAAGAAATCCAGAAGAAGATCTGGTGAAAGTAGCCGTTGTAGAACGCCACCAGGGAACCGGCAATGTAGCTTGCGGATTCTTAAAAGGATATGGAATAAAAGAGGGTGCTGTGGCACTGTCTGTCGCACATGATTCTCATAATATTATCGTGGTCGGAGTCAGTGACGAAGAGATGGAGTTTGCAGTAAACAGTCTGATCGAGCAGGAAGGCGGTATTGTTCTTGTAAAAGATGGAAAAGTAATCGAACAGATGCCAATGCCGATCGCTGGACTGATGAGTGATCAAAGCGGAGAGTGGGTGGATGAAAAACTCACAAGTATTCATGAAAAAGCGTATACAGAGCTTGGCATCTGCGGAGAAGTGGAACCGGTGATGACATTATGTTTTATGTCCCTGGCAGTGATTCCTGAAATCAAACTGACAGATATGGGATTATTCGATGTCACAACGTTTTCATTTATTCCGGTAGAAGTGAAATAGAAAAAGAAAAAGGATTGGGAAAATGGAAAAACAAAAGACATTGGTGCCGTGGTTTCAACGCGGTGATATTGGTGGAATGACGTATTCCATTACAAATAATATTGTAAATTATCTGATCGTGATCGCAACACTTTCAGGAGTATTGGACTGGCCGGACAAAATTGTATACGGGTATGTGATCCCGGGAATGTCTATCGGTCTGCTCTGTAGTGGAGTTTACTATGCTTATATGGGAAGAAGATTATCCAGAAAAGAAGGTCGTGCGGATGTTACGGCACTTCCTTCCGGAGTTTCCACACCGGCAATGTTTGTAATGCTCTATGGAGTGATCATGCCGCTTCACTATGCATTAAATGATGCAGAGCTTGCATGGTCGGCAGCAGTAGCTGCCTGCTTTATCGGTGGAGCAGTGGAGTTCTTGGGCGGATTTATCGGACCGTGGATGAAGAAAAAACTGCCAAGAGCTGCACTTCTTGGAACAGTGGCAGGAATCGGATTTATCTGGATGGCAACACAGGGGGTGTTTGATGTATTCGGCGATCCGCTGATCGGACTTCCGATTTTGTTTGTAGCAATGGTCGGTATTTTTGGAGGATACTTATTTCCAAAGCAGATTCCTCCGCTTGTTGTTGCGATTGTGGGTGGAATCATTTATGCATTCTGCCTGGGAAGAACAACTGTAGATTTCAGCGGAATCGGTTTTTATATTCCGAATCCTGTTAACGGAATCCAGCATCTGATCAATGGTGTGGCAGTTGTTGCACCTTATCTGACGATCGTGATTCCGGTGGAAATCTACAATTTTATCGAGACCATGGACAATGTAGAGGCAGCAAATGCAGCGGGAGATAATTACAGTGTAAGAGAAACACAGTTTGCGGACGGAATCTGTACGATGCTTTCCGCAATTTGCGGAGGAGTTGTTCCGAATACAGTATGGCTTGGACATGCAGGCTTGAAAAAAGCCAAAGCGGGTGTTGGATATGCACTGGTGTCAGGTCTGGTACTGGGAGCGGCAGGAATCTTCGGTCTGTTTACGTTCTTAAGCAACATGGTTCCGCCGGCAGTATGTGCAGTGACATTTTTATGGTGTGCGATCGTCACGTCAGGACTGGCAGAATACAATGCAGAAGTAACGCAGATGATCAAGGATGCGGGGGTTATGTGGAACGGAGTACCTGCAGTGAAATCCGGTGCGATCATCATTGGGATTCTGTTAGGGACAATGACAGTGTTCATTATTGACAAGCAGCTTCACAAAGTGGCGATCACGGCAGTGGTCGGATATGTACTTGCATGCTTTGGTTTTATCCACAGTGCAGGACTCGGATTCAATCCAACTTCCCCGTTTGCAATCGGATATCTGATCGTGGCAGTACTGGCGATTATTCTTCATCAGGGACGGAAATCCTGGTTTGAGGGACCGGATGATTTTGATTATGTATAAAGCAGGCAGTCTCTTGTATTTCGGAACAGGAAATAGTATACTAGGGAAAAAGACAACAGAAAGGAATCAAAACAGCTATGGAAAAAACATTGTGGCAGATATATGATGATGCACAGCTTACAGAGCTTGATACTCTGACAGCAGATTACAAAAAATTTCTGGATGCAGGAAAAACAGAGAGAGAATGCGTGACAGAAGTGATCCGCATTGCAGAAAAAGAAGGTTATGTAGACTTAAATAAGAAGGATACACTGCAGGCAGGAGATAAAGTATATATGGATTGGATGGGGAAATCCATCGTGTTATTCCAGATTGGAGAGGATTCTCTGGAAAAAGGAATGAACATTCTTGGAGCACATGTTGACTCTCCTCGTTTGGATCTCAAACAGAATCCATTATATGAAGAAAGTGGATTTGCATACTTTGATACACACTATTATGGCGGAATCAAAAAATATCAGTGGGTGACACTTCCGCTTGCAATTCACGGAGTTGTAGTGAAAAAGGATGGAACAAAGGTCAATGTTGTGATTGGGGAAAAAGAAGAAGATCCGGTATTTGCAATTACAGATCTTCTGCCACATCTCGGATCTAAGCAGATGGAGAAAACAGCAGCCACAGTGATCGAAGGAGAGGCTCTGGATATCCTGGTTGGAAGTGCTCCGCTTTGCGGCGAAGAAAAAGATGCAGTTGCAGCGAATGTTCTGAAACTGTTAAAAGAGACATATAGTATGGAAAAAGAAGATCTTATGTCTGCAGAGCTGGAGATTGTTCCGGCAGGAAAAGCACGTGACTGCGGTCTGGATAAGAGTATGGTGATCGGATACGGTCAGGATGACAGAGTCTGCGCATTCACTTCCCTGATGGCAATGCTGCACACAGAGAATAAGAAAAGAACATCCTGCTGCATCCTGGTGGATAAAGAAGAGATCGGAAGCGTTGGAGCAACTGGAATGCAGTCCCGCTTCTTTGAAAATGCAGTTGCAGAGATTCTGGACAAGTGCGGAGAGTTTTCTGAATTAAAACTTCGCCGTGCGATGGCAAATTCTACAATGATCTCATCAGACGTAGGAGCTGCATTTGATCCGATGCACGCAGACGTTTATGACAAGAGATCCAATCCGTTCTTTGGAAAAGGTATGGTGCTCAACAAACACACAGGTGCCAGAGGAAAAGGCGGATCCAATGATGCGAATGCAGAATACATCGCAAAATTGAGACATGTATTTGATGAAAATAAGGTTGCGTTCCAGCTGACAGAGATGGGCAAGATTGATGCCGGCGGCGGCGGAACGATCGCTTATATTCTTGCAAACTTCGGAATGGAAGTGATCGACGGCGGTGTTGCAGTGCTGAGCATGCACTCCCCTTGGGAAGTTTCAAGCAAGGCAGATGTATATGAAGCTTACCGCGGATACTGTGCATTCTTAAAAGATATGAAATAAGATATAAAAAGGGAGATGTTCGTGTGGGACATCTCCCTTTTGTAGTGGCACGAAAGAAACATGCGTTCCTGATAGAGTGGCATGAATGAAGTTTATTGGTATTATGCAAAGTGCATAAAAATGAGGTGGGAATTTCAATATTTACCCTTGTAAATGCTGAAAAATGAAAGCTGGAATGATAAAAGTAACTAAAAAACAGATGTAAAAATTGTACATAATTATGTACAAAAGTCTTGACGTATTTCGGCAAAACCATTAAAATATTATATGCGACTTAGTGCAAATTTATTTGAAAAAAATTATAGGAGGTCGTTGAAAAATGGCAACAAAATGGGTGTATATGTTCACCGAAGGTAACGCAACAATGAGAAACCTTCTCGGTGGAAAAGGCGCAAACCTTGCAGAAATGACAAGTCTGGGACTCCCGGTACCACAGGGATTCACAGTTACAACAGAAGCTTGTACACAGTATTACGAAGATGGCAGAAAGATCAATGATGAGATTATGGCGCAGATCATGGATGCAATCGTAAAACTGGAAGAAATCACAGGAAAGAAATTCGGAGATAAAGAAAATCCGCTGCTCGTTTCCGTACGTTCCGGAGCAAGAGCTTCTATGCCTGGTATGATGGATACAATCCTCAACCTTGGATTAAACGAAGAAGTTGTTGAGACTCTGGCAGAGGCATCTGGAAATGCACGTTGGGCTTGGGACTGCTACAGAAGATTCATTCAGATGTATTCTGACGTAGTTATGGAAGTAGGTAAAAAATACTTCGAAGAGCTCATCGACAAGATGAAAGAAGAAAAAGGTGTAAGCCTTGACGTTGAACTGACAGCAGAAGACTTAAAGACTTTAGCAGGACAGTTCAAAGCTGAATATAAAGAAAAAATCGGTACAGATTTCCCTTCAGACGCAAAAGAGCAGTTGATGGGAGCTGTAAAAGCTGTATTCCGTTCATGGGACAACCCAAGAGCGAATGTATACCGTCGTGACAACGATATCCCATATTCATGGGGAACAGCTGTTAACGTACAGATGATGGCATTCGGTAACATGGGAGATGACTGTGGAACAGGTGTTGCATTTACAAGAGACCCTGCTACAGGAGAGAACGGACTCTTTGGAGAGTTCCTGACAAACGCACAGGGAGAAGACGTTGTTGCCGGAGTTCGTACTCCAATGCACATTTCCGAAATGGAACAGAAATTCCCGGAAGCATTTGCTCAGTTTAAAGAAGTATGCAATACTCTGGAGAAACACTACAGAGATATGCAGGATATGGAGTTTACTGTAGAACATGGTAAACTGTATATGCTTCAGACACGTAATGGTAAGAGAACAGCACAGGCTGCTTTAAAGATCGCTTGTGACCTTGTTGATGAGGGAATGAGAACAGAAGAAGAAGCTGTTGCTATGATCGATCCTAGAAACCTTGACACTCTGCTTCACCCACAGTTTGATGCTGCTGCATTAAAAGCTGCAACACCAATGGCAAAAGCACTCGGAGCATCTCCAGGAGCTGCTTGCGGTAAAGTTGTATTCACAGCAGATGACGCTGTAGAGTGGGCTGCAAGAGGAGAAAAAGTAATCCTTGTTCGTCTGGAGACATCTCCGGAAGACATCACAGGTATGAAATCTGCTCAGGGTATCCTGACAGTACGTGGTGGTATGACATCTCACGCTGCCGTTGTTGCACGTGGAATGGGTACATGCTGTGTATCTGGATGTGGAGACATCGTGATGGACGAAGCAAACAAGAAATTCACATTAAACGGAAAAGAATACCACGAAGGAGATGCAATTTCTCTGGACGGATCTACAGGAAATATCTATGACGGAATCATCCCTACAGTTGATGCTACAATCGCTGGAGAATTCGGAAGAATCATGGGATGGGCTGACAAATACAGAACAATGAAAGTTCGTACAAATGCAGATACACCTGCAGATGCTAAGAAAGCTCGCGAACTGGGAGCAGAAGGTATCGGACTTTGCCGTACAGAGCATATGTTCTTCGAAGGAAACAGAATTGATGCATTCCGTGAGATGATCTGTTCTGAGACTGTAGAAGAAAGAGAAGCAGCACTTGAGAAGATCCTTCCGGAACAGCAGGGAGACTTCGAAGCACTGTATGAGGCACTGGAAGGAAATCCGGTTACTATCCGTTTCCTTGATCCACCGCTTCATGAGTTCGTTCCTACAGAGGAAGAGGATATCAAGAAACTGGCTGACGCTCAGGGCAAAACTGTTGAGCAGATCAAAGCAATCATAGATGGACTTCATGAGTTCAACCCAATGATGGGACACCGTGGATGCCGTCTGGCAGTTACATATCCGGAGATTGCTAAGATGCAGACAAAAGCTGTAATCCGTGCAGCTATCAATGTACAGAAAGCGCATCCGGACTGGACAGTAAAACCAGAGATTATGATTCCATTGGTTGGAGAGATCAAAGAGCTTAAATACGTGAAGAAATTCGTAGTTGAGACAGCTGACGCTGAGATCGCTGCTGCAGGAAGTGACCTGAAATACGAAGTTGGTACAATGATCGAGATCCCAAGAGCTGCTCTTACAGCTGATGAGATCGCGAAAGAAGCTGACTTCTTCTGCTTCGGTACAAACGACCTGACACAGATGACATTCGGATTCTCTCGTGATGATGCAGGAAAATTCCTGGATGCTTACTATGATGCTAAGATCTTTGAATTCTGCAACAAACTTGGTCTTGATTATGTATCCTGCTCACCATTCCGTGTGCCGATCGCTCGCCTTGCTGCTGCACAGGCTGCTATCGCAGAAAAGAATGCATAATTCTTTATCACACTGTTGAGAATAAAATATGTAATATAAAAGGGGGTTCTGTTCGGTATATGCCGGGCGGAACCTCTTTTGTCTGAAAGGATTATGGAAGGATGAAAAGAAAAATAGGAATTGCGGCGGCAATCATTCTGGCTTTATTTGTCGTAACGGGATGCCAGAAACAGGAAGAGACTCCAAAGAAATCAGAACAGAAGAAAACAGAAGCTTCTGAAGAACTTTTAAGCGGAACACACCACGCAGAAATCCAGGTCAAAGATTATGGAACGATTACAGTGGAATTAGATGCGGATACAGCACCGATCACTGTAACCAATTTTGTGAATCTTGCAAAAGACGGATTCTATGACAATCTTACATTTCACAGGATCATGGACGGGTTTATGATTCAGGGAGGTGATCCGAATGGCGACGGAACAGGAGGAGCGGATCAGACGATCAAAGGAGAATTTTCCAGCAATGGAGTAGAGAATGAAATCTCTCATACAAGAGGAACGATTTCTATGGCCAGAGCGCAGGATCCGGACAGCGCAAGTTCACAGTTTTTTATTGTTCAGGAGGACAGTGACTATTTGGATGGGAATTATGCAGCGTTTGGGCATGTGACAAGCGGCATGGAGATCGTGGATCAGATTTGCAAGGATGTTCCCGTAGAAGATGATAATGGAACAGTCAAGGCTGAAAATCAACCGGTCATCGAGAAAATCACGATAACAGATTAAAGTCGGCAGAGCCTTTGACAGAGTAAAATCTGAAAAGCAAATCATATATTGACATATGAAGAATTTAGTGTTACTCTCAATATACTTTTAAGAAACAGGAGGAAGAAAAATGAATCATAGAGTAAGATCTGTTTTAGCAGCTGTTTTGATCATGGTTGTCGGCATTTTGCTTCCTTCTGATTTTCAGTTTGAAAATGCAGATAGATTTGTGAAAGAACAAAGCTCAAGTATACAGATGACGGCACAGTATACCGATGGCATAGAAAAGAAAGTTCTTCATGATAATTATCTGCGTTTGGAGAATCCAAGAGAAGCAATTTCTGCGCAGAGTGCGGAACAGCGTAAGAGCACGCAGAGATTGCCGATGGAACTGCTTTTATTTCTGATTTTCTCTTTTGTGGTATGCTTAAAGAGTGTCTTTTTTTCGTGCATTCAATTCTATACACTTCCTTTCACGCGATTTCTGTGTGAATACGATATCCTATTGGAGAAGGATGGAAAAAAACGAGATCTTGCTTTCGGAATCTAAAAATATGAAATATTGAAAGAAAGCGGGAAAAATGAAAAATAAAAAATTACATATATGGATTGCTCTTGCAGTAATCGTCTTTTTTGTGTGCATTGCAGTTTTTGGATGCGGAGAGGATATTAAAGGAATTCGCGACATGCGTTTTGGGATTGATATCCGCGGAGGCGTAGAGGCGGTTTTTGAACCGTCAGGTTTGAAGAAAAAGCCGACAGCAGAACAGTTGGAGATGGCAAGAGAGGTCATCGAAACTCGTCTGGATTCACAGAATATATTAGATCGTGAAGTAACGGTGGATGAGAAAGCAGGAGATGTGATTGTCAGATTTCCATGGAAATCTGATGAAAAGAATTTTGATCCGGAAACAGCGATCCAGGAACTGGGTGAGATGGCCGAGCTGACATTTCGCGGACCGGATAATACAGTTTACATCAAAGGTTCGGATGTTTCCAGAAGTCAGGTTGCAGTAGACCAGCAGAAAAACTATGTCGTAGAACTGGAATTTAGCAGCGAAGGTGCGAAGAAATTTGCGGATGCAACAGAGAAGCTTGTAGGACAGCAAATGGGAATTTATATGGATGATGACCTGATCTCCAATCCTACAGTCAATGCCAAGATAACAGGAGGAAAAGCAGAGATTACCGGAATGTCTTCCAAAGAAGAGGCACAGAGCCTTTCTGATAAGATTAATTCAGGCTCTCTTCCGTTTTCCATGAAGACGACTAACTACAGTACGATCAGCCCGACACTTGGTGGAAAAGCGTTAAATGCAATGGCACTGGCAGCGGAAATCGCAATGGCGCTGATCTGTTTATTTATGATCATATGGTACCGGCTGCCGGGAGTGATCAGCTGTCTGACACTGACGTTTCAGATCGCACTTCAGATTCTTGTTATTTCAGTTCCGCAGTACACGATCACGCTGCCGGGAATTGCAGGTTTGATCTTATCAGCTGGTATGGCGGTAGATGCGAATATTATTATCAGTGAGCGAATCAGTGAAGAATTGAAAAAAGGAAATTCCGTCAGAAATGCAGTTAAGAATGGATATAAGCGTGCATTCTCATCTGTTTTAGATGGAAATGTCACCACTGCGGCAGTAGCGGGGATTTTGATGATCTTCGGATCAGGTACAATGCTAAGTTTTGGATATACCCTGTTGACAGGTGTTATCATCAATCTGCTTGCAGGAGTCTGGATGTCCAGATATATGCTGAATTCAGTGATCCGATATAAGCTGTTCAATCAGGAAAAGTGGTTTAGAAAGAAAAAAGATAAGAAGATTTTGAAATTTGCAGAGGCAAAAAAATATTTCTTCCTGACAAGTGTTGCACTGCTCCTTACAGGAACGATATGGAGTTGCGTAAATGGAATGAAACTGGATACGCAGTTTACGGGTGGAGTAATCTTAAGATATACATATACCGGAAAGGCGGATACAGGACAGATTCAAAAAGAGGTAGAAGATATTGTGGATCGCAGTGTCAGTGTACAGACTTCTGAAAACTCTGCCACAGGAGAAAAGAGTCTGGTCATTACACTTTCAGGCAAAAAAGGGTTGACGCCCGAACAGCAGAAAGAGATTCTAAATACCATCAATCAGGGAAATAAGAATCAGTTTGAGACCTCGGAAACATCAGCGGTAGAACCATATATCGGAGCAAAGGCATTGAAGAATTCGGCAATTGCGATCGTTCTCTCATTCCTCTTCATTGTGGTATATATCCGGCTTCGCTTTTCGGCATTGGGAGGTCTTGCATCTGGAGTCACAGCTGTGATCGCGCTTGTTCATGATATTCTGATCGTGCTCTTTATTTTCGGAATCTTCAGAATTCCTGTCAATGATGCGTTTGTAGCGGTGACGCTGACGATCATCGGATATTCGATCAACGACACGATTGTTCTGTATGACAGGATCCGTGAGCACAGAAGCAACATGAAAAAGAAAAGTACACTGGCAGAACTGGTGGACATCAGTACGACAGAAACTTTGCAGCGTTCGATCAATACAGCGTTTACGGTTGTGTTATGTGCATTTATCATTTTTGTTGTCTCAGTAGTTTACAGAATGGAATCTATCACAAACTTCTCACTGCCTCTTTTAGCCGGCCTCATTTCAGGATGCTACTCGTCCATTTGCATTGCCGGTCCTCTGTGGGTATGGTGGGAAGAGCATAGAGAAAAAATTCAGAAAAGAAAGACAGGGCAAAAAAGAAAATGAAGAAAATAAATATGTTTTTGAGAAATCAGCCGCCCGGCAGAATGATCGTGGCAGGATTTGCGGCAGTGATTCTGTTGGGGATGCTTGTGCTGCTTCTTCCCATATCGGTAAAGGATGGTGCAGAGGTCACTCTGATCGATGCACTGTTTACCTCTACAAGTGCAGTGTGCGTGACAGGGCTGATCGCGATTGATACGGCGGATCATTTTACTGCCTTTGGTCAGGGCGTTGTTGCAGCTTTGATACAGGTCGGCGGACTGGGAGTGACTTCTCTGGGCGTGGGCCTGATGCTTGTGGCAAGAAAACGAGTTGGAATTAAAAGCAGAATGATGGTAAAAGAGGCGCTGAATATTGAAAGCTATAAGGGAATTGTAAAATTAGTAAAATCTGTATTATTAATGACCTTGTGCTTTGAAGCGGGAGGTGCGCTCTTAAGCTTTCTGGTTTTCAGCCGGGATTACAGTACCGTGCATGCGATCGGAATCAGTATTTTCCATTCTATTGCAGCCTTTAATAACTCGGGGTTTGACATTTTGGGAGGACTTAGAAACCTGACGCCTTATCAGGATGATGTCCTTTTGAATCTGACCACATGTACACTGATCATTTTTGGCGGATTGGGATTTCTTGTTATTCTGGATATAGGAAAACAAAAGTGTTTCAAGAAGCTTACTCTGCACTCCAAGGTGGTGATCGTTACCAGTTTGGTTTTGCTTGTTGTCGGAACACTGACACTTAAACTGACAGAGAATGTAACATGGCTGGGGGCGTTCTTCCAGAGCGTTTCGGCGAGAACCGCCGGATTTTCCACCTATCCGATTGGGCAGTTTACGGATGCCGGCCTGTTTGTACTGTGTATCCTGATGTTTATTGGTGCCTCTCCGGGATCTACCGGTGGAGGTATCAAGACGAGTACATTTTTTATCATGTTCCAGAAAATAAGAGGAACATGTACGAAAGGAACAGTGCATGCATTCCATAGAAATATATCAGAGCAGAATATTTCAAAGGCATTTATGATTACGATACTTTCGGGAACAGTGGTATGTGTTGCAACGTTCTTTATGTGTGTACTCGAACCGGAATATAGTTTTATGCAGCTGTTGTTTGAAGTAGTTTCTGCGTTTGGAACGGTAGGTCTTTCTACCGGTATCACACCGGCGCTCAGTGTGGCAGGAAAGGCGGTGATCATTCTTGTCATGTTTACAGGAAGAGTCGGAGCATTTACTTTAATTTCCATGTGGGTGAACCGTACAGAACCAAGAGCAAGGTATTCAGAAGAAGAAGTTTCAATAGGATAATAAAAAGGGAGAATTCAAAAAAATGAAAAAGAAAGTAGAAACAGCATATGGAGTCATCGGGCTGGGGCGTTTTGGAGAAGCGCTGGCAATGATGCTGGCACAGTCAGGGCATGAGGTCATCGCAGTTGATAAGGATGAAAAAAAGGTAAAAGAGATGCGGCAGTATACAGACTGTGCATTTGTGGCAGACAATCTCAGCTCTGATACATTAAAAGAAATTGGAATACAGAATTGTGATGTTGTGATTATTTGTATCGGAGAAAAAGTGGACGTCAGTGTATTGACCACCATGAGTGTGATAGAGATGGGAGTGCCGCGTGTGATTGCAAAAGCGCTGAGTCCGGAACAGGGAGCGGTGCTGAGCAAGCTCGGAGCAGAGGTTGTATATCCGGAGAGGGATATGGCTCTGAGACTTGGGAAGAAACTGTTGTCCAATAACTTCCTGGAGTATGTTTCTTTATGTAACCAGGTAGAGATCCGTCAGATAGAGGTCCCGAACCATTTGATCGGGAAGAGCATAGAAGAGACGGAGATCCGTCAGAAATACCGGTTGAATATTATTGCAATTGAAAACGGAGATGAGACGAATATTGAAGTGATGCCGGAATATCGTCTGCGTCAGGGAGACATCATTGTGGTGATCGGAAAAGTAGATAACATTGATGTGTTTGTGAATGAAGTTTAAGGGCCGGAGGAAAAGAGTATGGAATTGACATTTGTAAATTTCTGGCAGGATATTATAAGTAACCCGATGCTGTTTATCACAGTCCTACTCACTCTGGGGGTAATCTTTGTAAATGGCTGGACCGACGCACCGAATGCGATCGCCACCTGTGTGGCGACCAGGTGTATGCCGGTGCGTGCCGCGATCATGATGAGTGCAGTGTTTAATTTTCTTGGCGTTTTTGTGATGACGCAGATCAACAGCTCCGTTGCATCTACGATCAGCAATATGGTGGATTTTGGGAACCATACCGATGAGGCGCTGATCGCATTGTGTGCAGCGTTGTTGTCCATTGTGATATACAGTACAGCAGCCTCATTTTTCGGAATTCCGACCAGCGAAAGTCACAGTCTGATTGCAGGGCTTTCCGGAGCCGCGATCGCAATTCAGCAGGGCGTGGGCGGAATCAACTTTGATGAATGGGTCAAAGTTCTGTATGGTCTTGTACTGAGCCTGATCCTTGGATTTGCAACAGGATGGGTGGTATGTAAACTGATTACCGTCTTTTGCCGTTCCATGGACCGCCGCAAGACGAATCGCTTTTTTGGAGGTGCGCAGATTGCAGGTGCGGCAGCCATGAGTTTTATGCATGGAGCACAGGACGGTCAGAAATTCATAGGCGTTTTGTTTTTGGGAATCGCATTTGCAGGAGGACACAATTCCGTAAGCGGGATGGAAATTCCGGTGTGGCTGATGCTTCTGTGCAGTATTGTTATGGCTGTTGGAACCAGTATCGGAGGAGAAAAAATTATTAAATCAGTGGGCATGAACATGGTAAAGCTGGAGCGTTACCAGGGATTTTCCGCGGATCTTGCCGGAGCAATCTGTCTTCTGTACTCCAGTCTGATGGGAGTTCCGGTTTCTACGACACACACAAAGACAAGTGCGATCATGGGAGTCGGCGCAGTAAAAAGGGTTTCTGCGATCAATTTTGGAGTTGTAAAAGATATGATGCTGACCTGGATTTTTACGTTTCCGGGCTGCGGACTGATTAGTTTTTGTATGGCAAAAATATTTATGTACATATTTGGATAACAGGAGGAATACCAATGTCAAAAAAACAGGATGATTATTATTTCGATAACTTTATGAAATGTGCAGAATACTCATGTAAAGCAGCATATTTATTAAAGGAGATACTGACAGAGTTTCAGCCGGAAGAGATTTCAAAGAAGATGGAAGAGATTCATGAGATCGAGCGTCAGGCAGATACACAGAGACACGAGATTACAGATAAGCTGGCAAAAGCATTTATCACTCCAATTGAAAGAGAGGATATTATTGCTCTCAGCCATCATATTGATGATGTGACGGATAAAATAGAAGAAGTTCTGATCCGTGTTTACATCAACAATGTACAGGAAATGCGTCAGGAAGTATTTCTTATGCTGGATGTAGTGATCGAATGCTGTGAAGAACTTCAGACTCTTTTGAAGGAGTTTAAGAATTTCAAACATTCCAAAGAACTGAAGCCAAGCATTATCCGGATGAATACATTAGAAGAAAAAGAAGATGAACTGTTTATTTCCAGTATGAGAAAACTTCATGTGGAAGAACAGGATGTGAGAAATATCATTGCATGGAGAGAGATTTATACTTATCTTGAAAAATGCGCAGATGCATGTGAGCATGTGGCAGATATCGTAGGAAGCGTTGCAATGAAAAACAGCTAAAAAAGAGATAGAGACAGGAGAAAGATATTATGATGAAAGAACACAAAGAGGGAAGTTTGCCTTTGTGCACATTTCTAGTTCGAATGCTTCAGGGGATGCTCATAGGCCTTGGAGCTGTCCTTCCGGGAATTTCAGGTGGTGTCCTGTGCGTCATTTTCGGAATTTACAGACCTGTAATGGAGTTATTGTCCAATCCGCGAAAGTACTTTTTTACCCATATCCGTAAATTACTTCCGGTTATTTTGGGCGGCGCAGTCGGTTTCCTTGGAGTTGCCAATATATTGTCGTTTTTCCTGGAAAAGTATCCGGATCCATCCGTGTGTCTTTTTGTCGGATTGATCGCAGGTATGCTGCCGTCTCTGATGCGTGAGGCGGGAAAAGAAGGACGGACCAACGGATCATGGATCTCTATGGTGGCAGCAGCAGTGGTGATCTTTGCCATACTGACAACATTGAACCTGCTGTCAGTCAGCCTTGTGCCGAATGTAGGATGGTACGTTTTTTGCGGCGTGTGTCTGGCATTGAGCGTGATTGTTCCGGGAATGAGTTTTTCTACCCTTCTGATGCCTCTGGGATTGTATACTCCGTTTGTTGACGGGCTGGGACATCTGAATCTGAGCATTATGATCCCAAGTGGAATCGGTGCAGTTGTTACGGTAATATGTTTCGCGAAGATGATAGATGCTCTTCTGGAAAAATTTTATTCCTATGTGTTCCATGCCATTGTCGGAATTGTAGTAGCGGCAACGGTTATGATCATACCATTTGGAAGTTTTACAGTATCTTTAAGTGCGGCAATCGTAAATGTGATCTGCCTGGGACTTGGAGTTCTGTGTTCACTTTTATTGAATCGGATTGACAAAGATGATCTTTTAGCGTAAAAGAAAAAATACCGCCACATCAACCTGAAAATGCAGGAGATGCGGCGGTATTTTTCGTATGTTTATTTGAGGTAGTGATAACAATTTGTCATGGTAAAAGCTCCTGTCAGTTGTTTTTTCTTACAATCCCTGTTATCATAAACTATAGAGTAAGTCTATAGTCAAGAGGGGAATACCAATGAATCAGGAAAGATATATTAAAACCGGAGAATTTGCAAAGCTGGTTGGAGTGACAAAGCATACGCTGTTCTATTACGATAAGATTGGATTGTTTTCTCCGGAGATCAAGCTGGAGAATGGCTATCGCTTTTATTCTTTTGATCAGCTGGATGTGTTCGATGTGATCCAGACATTGAGAGAACTGGATGTGTCTTTAGAGGAGATCAAAGGATATATGAATCAGAGAAGTCCAAAGAGACTGCTGAAGTTGTTTCGAAAAGAACAGAGCATAATCAGGAAACAGATGCAGCAGCTGAAAAAGATGGAAGAGTGGATTGTAAAGAAGAGTGAGATTATTGAGAAGACAATGCAGACAGATACGGAAGCAATCAGAATCGAGGAAGAACCGGACAGATATATGATCCAGTCCTGTGCAACGGATACAAATGAACGGGTATGGGCAGAAAAAATCGGAGAATTGTTTGAGTATTGTGCGAGGAATGGGATCAAAAGCGCATATTCCATTGGATACCGACAAAATACGAAGGAGATTCAAAGCGGTATTTTTGATCAGTATTCTGTTTTTTATGAGCTTTTGGATGAGAAACCGCAAAAAGTCAACTACAGTGTCAGACCCGCGGGAATGTATCTGATCGCCTATCATAAAGGAAAATGGCAGACGCTGGAGGATACCTATAAGAAAATTTTAGAATATGGGAAAGAGAATAAAATCCAGTTGGGCGCACATTGCTATGAAGACATTCTGTTTGACAGCCTCACCATGTCTGAAGAAGAGGAGTATCTGACACGGATTGTCTTTGAGATCCAGAGTTCGAAAAGTGGAAAATAATCCAGAATCTTGTTGGTATCAGAGTAAAATTTTGGTATAATTAAAAGATAGGGAATATCAACAGAAGAAAGGAATCAGTTTCATGAAAGAGGAAAATAAAAACGGACAGTCACCGGAAAAAGAGCAGCTTTTGAGCAGTCTGCGAAATGCAGAGGAGATGTATGTCTTTATGTCTCTGTGTACAAAGATGCCGTATGTCCTGTGTGATGAAGAGACATTTGATGATGAAGTGCTGTTATATTATACAGAGGAGGATGCACAGAGAGAGGGAAAGAAGCTGATTGAACAGCGGATTCCGATCCAGATCGCAAAGATTGAAAAGAAACAGCTGCTTGGATTTTTCTCAAGCCTGTATCCGATGGGCGTCAACGGGCTTTTGATCAATAACAATATGGAAAGTGAAGCAAGACTTCAGTTGGGAGAACTGGTGATACGACCAAATACCGAGGACCTTCCGGATGGAAAAGTATGGGTAGAGAATCCGCAGCTTCATCTGACCGCTCTGTATTTTATGCAGGAGATGCGCAGACAGGAAAAGCCAGAACTGACAGAAGAGCTGAAAGGTCTGCAGGAAGAGATACTGGTCAACTATGGAAGAGGCAGATTTATCGTAGCCGTTCACAAAGAAAACGGAATGCCGATGCTCAAACAGAAGAACGGAGATGCATATCAGCCGATTTTCACAGATATCCTGGAGTTTCGAAAATTCAATAAAGAGGATCAGTTTAAGACAATGGCTATTGAAGCAAAAAATGTTCCGAAGATGTTGGTAAACGAGGCAAAAGGGGTTGTGATCAATCCGTACGGAGTCAATCTTCAGATTCCGATCGTGAGACCGGAAGAGCCGCAGGAGAAAAAATAGTTGTCCGTCTTTGAAAATTGTGCTATAATCACCACGAAAAATGAAAACAAAAGCAGAGTAGAAGTATGTGCGTTAAGTGCCGGTTGGACGGGGAGTTGCCAGCAGGACGAAAAGTGAATGCTTGCGGTACATATTTCGCATCCCGCTGCTGCACATAGACAGATATACCAGTTTGATATAAGGATACCTTCTGTGCGTAGCTTGAGGATTACTGCAAAGGAGGTATTTTTTTATGAAACAATTAAAACAGCAGTTTGTAGACTCCTGGCATGAGTTGAGGAAAACAAAAGTTATGGCAGTGGCTGCCATGTTGATCGCGATCGGTGTGATATTAGGCTTTTTCTCTGTTCAGCTTACGGAGTTTATCCGGATTGGTTTTTCCGGTATTCCTAATGAGCTGGCATCGATGCTGTTCGGTCCGGTGGTTGGCGGGATCATGGGAGGAATCGGGGATATCCTGAAGTTTCTGATCAAGCCGACGGGACCGTATTTCTTTGGGTATACACTGAATGCGATGCTGGGACCTGTTATTTACGGAATTTTTTTCTATCATCGTCCGATTCAATTGGGAAGAGTCGTGGCAGCCAAAATTACGGTTGCTTTACTTGTAAATCTTCTGCTCGGTACCTGGTGGCTGACGATCCTGTATGGAAAAGGATTTCTGGCAATTCTTCCGGCGAGATTTATAAAACAGGTAGTTTCCGTTCCGATTGATTCCGTAATCTTTTATGTGCTTGCAAAAACACTGGAACGATCAAAAGCGATTTCTATGATCAAAAAATAAAAGAGAGCCTTTCAGCTCCGCTGTAAAAAGCGAATGCTGAAAGGCTCTTTCTGATGATGTACAAGATGTCGGATGATGACCACGCAGGAAATGAAAAATGTGCCCATGCTGATCACCGCATCATGGAAATAAAACAATCCGGTCAGAGAAAACAGTGTAAACGTAAGAATGCTTCTGTAAAGATGCGGCTTTACAACGATCAAAAAAGAAAATAACAGATAAAAGAAGATGAGAAGCAGCACCGGGCGGTATCGCGGCAGCAGTCCCAATAATACTCCAAAAGAAACTGCGATGGCTTTTCCGCCACGTTTCGGATAAAACAGGGGAAACGCATGCCCTGCAACAGGTGCACAGAGAACAAATGCAAACATCCATCTTCTTGTATCCAGAATATGTGAAGCCAGCCAGATCGGAAGAAATCCTTTAGCAGATAGGCATATAAAATACTTCCCGAAAGATATCCGACTAAAATAAAGAATAACTCATTCATAAAGTCTCCTTTTTTGCAGTATCATCTGAGACGGCATACGCAGAAGAAAGCTGGCAGAGAAGCTGGTAAGTCTTCTCAGCAGCATTTGGTGGGATGACAGTGTGCTGCGTTGTACACATGGAATGCCGCAGTTCATCGTTTGACATCAGTTTTCGGCCGGCAAGAATCTGTCCGTGCAGTTTTTGGGAAGTCAGGGACAATCCCCGTTCTGTATAAAAAGCCAGATTTTTTGTCTCACAGCCGGGAATCGGGCGTGTGTGTACGATCGGAATCCCTTTGACAGCTGCTTCGGTGGTAGTCAGACCGCCGGGTTTGGTGAAAAGCACATCGGCAGCAGCCATAAAATCTGCAATTTTTTCAGTGTATCCCAGAATCTGAACACCTTCTTGTTTTCCAAATTCCGCAAGGAGGATTTTTTGCAGGCGACGGTTGTTTCCGCAGATTACAACAACATATTCTCCGGGCTTTCGGGTACGGAGCAGTTCGGCAACAAAGAGCTGAATCTTTCCAAATCCCATACTGCCGCTCATGATCAGATAAACCTGGGCATGCTTTGGAATCCGGCAGCGTACGCGGGCTTTTTGTCTGTCAGATTGGTCAGAAAATGCCGGACGAACCGGAATCCCGTATGGTTTCAGACGTTCTCTGGGAATTCCTTTTGCTGCAAATTCGTCGATCAGTTCATAGTGAGGGATGATGTAGTAATCGCAGTCTGTTTCCTCCCAAAATGGAATACAGGTATAATCTGTTTCTATAGCCACGATTTTCTGGGACAACAGGTTCTTTTCCTTCATATAAGTCAGTGTCTGTGCAGGAAAAAGATGAGGCGTTACGATGATATCGTAATGGTGTGTATCCAGATAATGTTTTAGCTTTTTGGCGAGAAGAGCATTGGCATAATAAACCGGAGAGTGATGTCTGGAGGAACTGACAAGTCCGCCCAGTTTGTATAAACACTGAAAAAGGCGGGGAGCATGCCGGACAATGTTGACATAGCTGTTCCCCACCAGTTTTGATACTCTGGGACCGGCAAGCATCATGATATCCAGCATATCTGCGGTATCATGATGCGATTCGATACACTCTTTGAGTGCCCTGCCGGCATAATTGTGTCCCTCTCCGGTATTGCAGGATAAAATCAGTACTTTCATAGTGAATCAGGACAGGAAGGAAGCAACGACTTCACTGACTAATTTTCCGTCGGCTTTTCCTTTGACTTTCGGCATCAGTTCTTTCATGATCTTTCCTTTTTCTTTTGCAGTCGGCGCATCCAGACCGAGAGAGGCAAGTACTTCTGAAACCACTGCTTTGATTTCCTCTTCATCCATCATCTTTGGAGCGTATTCTTCGAGGACTGCGAGACGGCTGTTGCATTCTGCGAGAATATCCGTGCGGTCTGCAGGTGTCATCTCAATGGTTTCTTTGAGCTGTTTGATCTCTTTTAAGATGACCTGTGTTTCCTCTTCTTCCGTCAGGTCTGCACGTTTGTCGATCGCTTTGTTCTTCAATGCAGTGAGCAGTGCGGAAAGTGCATCCTTTCGTTCTTTATCTTTTGCTTTCATGGCAGCCATCATGGCGCTTCTTACTTCATCAATCTTACTCATTGTATTCACTCCTTAAAATTTCTTGAAATTCCGTTGCTTTGGGAATCTTCTTTGATTTTAACAGAATCAGAAAGGCTTTTCAATACTTGAGGGAAAGACTGCACTTTGAAGATCTGTGTTAAGGTTGCGCTAAGAACTTGTTAAGAAAGTGTAAAAGAATGTTGACCTGGAAAAATGCGGTGTGCTAGAATCAAAATTGTAAGATTTGCCAGAAAACGAGACTGCTGTGATATCATCTACAGCAGTCTCGTTTCGAGCGAAAAAATAAAAATACAAAAAGAGAAGAGGAAAAGGAGAAAATACAATGGGGATGACAGATATACTTTCCTTGCTTGGGGGACTTGCACTGTTTCTGTACGGAATGCATATGATGAGCAACGGCCTGGAAGCTGCTGCAGGAAACAGAATGAAGTCGATTTTGGAGAAGCTGACCTCCAACCGCATTAAAGGAGTTCTGGTTGGAGCTGTGATCACAGCCGTGATTCAGTCTTCTTCCGCAACCACAGTTATGCTGGTTGGAT